>Ga0308160_10000086_pt1 | contig 268097 bp, 238 predicted proteins | sample PhyFR1_FD_201036 | JGI IMG/M metagenome (GOLD analysis project Ga0308160, IMG submission 201036) | Phyllosphere microbial communities from UC Gill Tract Community Farm, Albany, California, United States - DLSLF.R1 | ecosystem: Host-associated > Plants > Phyllosphere > Unclassified | place... | reverse complement strand
CTTCCCTGGCGGCCATAGCGGCGTGGTACCACCTGATCCCTTCCCGAACTCAGAAGTGAAACGCGCATGCGCCGATGGTAGTGTGGCTCAAGCCATGCAAGAGTAGGTCACCGCCAGGGGCTTTATCCCGGAAACCCGGTCTCATTTGAGACCGGGTTTTCTTTTTGTCCGCGCAAAGCGCAAGACTTGCAGTACGTCATCGCGAACGTGCTCCAGCCAACCCACCAGAAGGCCTCCCCACCCAGGGAGGCCTTTTTGCTTTACGCGGTCAAAGGATGTTGATCTGCGTATACAGCGTGTTGTACGGCGCGTTGGTCGACGTGTTCTGGTACTGGAAGTACCCTGACTCATGACCGTCCACGTTGTACTCGTCGAGCCAACCAACGACGGTCTGGCCCGGCGTGCATGGCCAGGTGTACTGCGTGCCGGTGATGCAGATACCGGTGCTTGCGTAGCGGGCTGAGCGTGGCAGCTGACCGCCATCCATCGACGCGATCGGGTTGGCGCCGTAGCCGATCTCGATGATCGCCACGCGTAGCTCGCCACCGCCGTGATTACAGGTCGTGCTGCTGTTGCCGTTGGTGTAGTCCCAACCGCAAGCCGTCGAACCGACCGCGTAGACACGGATGCTGGACAGGGCAGGCGCGGGTGCGCGAGGCACTGGCATCACGGCGAAATCCGTCGGTGGCGTGGGCAGGACACGGCCTTCCGCGGCGAGCGAAGGCAGTGCGGTCATCACGCGCGACGTGGCTGAGGTGCCTTCCTGGGCCTGGATACTCGTGGCTGCGGTGGCGGCGAACGCGAGGGTACAAAGTGCAAAACGTACGGAGTTCAAACGTGGTTCCTTTCCATAAAGCGAAACATACGCTGCGCGCCTGATCGGTGGGCAGCGTGCGGACATAGCGCGCTTGTCGGTGCGCTACACGCGGTGCAGGGCAATCTGCCCATGCACTACGCGATAAGGATCGCTCGCCATGTCGCGTGCGAATGTCGGATATGGGCATCAGCGCTGCGCTGAATGGGCAAACGTCCGTTCAATCGCGAAGGGTTTGCGTGTATCGCCGGTGCAACATGACACCCGCGTGATTAGTCGGCATGATGTTGGCGCGTCGTGCAGCAAGGAAAACGCCATGGATACACGTCTCAACCGCAGGCAGGAGGAACTGGTCGCGATCGTGCAGCGCGAAGGCTTCGTCGGTGTCGACGAACTGGCCAGCCATTTCGACGTGGCGCCACAGACGATCCGTAGGGACCTCAACCTCTTGTCCGACGGCGGCCTTATCCGCCGCTACCACGGTGGCGTCAGTGTGCCGGCCAGCAGTGTCGAGAACGTGGCCTACGCGGCACGGCAGACGCTGCAGGCGGTGGAAAAGAGCCGCATCGCCGAGGCCATCGCGCGACAGATCCCGGATGGCTCATCCCTCTTCATCAACCTGGGCACCACGAACGAGGGAGTAGGGCGCGCGTTGCTCGAGCACCGCGATCTGCGCGTCATTACCAACAACCTCAATATCGCGTTGCTGCTGAGCGACAACCCTACGTTCGAGGTGATCGTCGCCGGTGGCGTGGTGCGTGGCCGGGACCACGGAGTGACGGGAGAAGCGACCATCGAGCTGATCCGCCAGTTCAAGGTCGACTTCGGCATCATCGGTATATCGGGTATCGAGCTCGACGGCACCCTGCTGGATTTCGACTTCCACGAAGTGCGGGTGGCCCAGGCCATCATCGAACACTCCCGCCAGGTGCTCCTCGGCGCCGACCATACCAAGATCGGCCGTAACGCCATGGTGCGCCTCGGCGACTTCAGCCGTGTCGACGCATGGTTTACCGACCGGCCGCCGCCCGAGGCCTTGTTGCCTGTGCTGGAGTCGGCGGGCACGCGGCTCTACGTCGCGGACTGAGCCGAACTGCGCCTTCGGGAGGCCAAGGTGCCTCTTATACCCGCGTAAACATCAGGTTAGCTCCTGCCTATGAACGGCGGACGGCCGCATGGCAGCCAGGACTCGCCGGTACCGGCGTGAGTCCACCCCATAGGAAAACGCATCGGTACGCTGCACTGCAGCGTGCGATGTTCGTTTGTGTTCGAATATGCTCATTTCAACGCAGGTGTCGCCCTGCCGAGTCATGGATTGTTCGTTTTCGCTCTCCCAGGCCCTTCCGGCCCGTCGCGAACGAACGTACCCGAGCGTAGGGTGTCCTCGTTTCGGTAGGGCAACGCCTCCAGCCAAGTGGGGTGGTGCAATGGTCGAGCAGGTCGATGTTCTGGTGGTGGGCGGCGGCGTCAATGGCGTCGGTATCGCCCGTGACGCCGTGGGCCGTGGGCTCTCGGTGTGGCTGTGCGAACGCGACGATCTGGCGTCCCATACCTCGAGTGCGTCGACCAAGCTGATCCACGGCGGTCTGCGTTACCTCGAGCAGTTCGAGTTCGCCCTGGTCGGCAAGGCGCTGGCCGAGCGCGAGGTGCTGCTGCGCGCGGCACCCCACATCATCTGGCCCCTGCGCTTCGTGCTGCCGCACCAGCCGCACCTGCGCCCTGCCTGGATGATCCGTATCGGGCTGTTCCTCTACGATCACCTGGGCCGTGGCCGGCGCACGCTGCCGGGCTCGCGCCGCGTGCGCTTTGCCAAGCATGTCACCGGCGAGCCGATGCGTGACGATTTCTCGGTGGGCTTCGTGTACTCCGACGCGTGGGTGCAGGATGCCCGCCTGGTGGTGCTCAACGCGATGGACGCGGTGCAGCGTGGCGCGAAGATGGAGACCCACACCCGCTGTGTGAGCGCGCGCCGTGACGGCGATGGGTGGATCGCCGAGCTGGAGTCGCGCGACGGCAGCCGTCACTTCGTCAGGGCCCGTGCCCTGGTCAATGCGGCGGGGCCCTGGGCCGCCAGCTTCCTCGACGACGTGGCTCACCTGAAGCATTCGCACTCGCTGCGCCTGATCAAGGGCAGCCACATCGTCGTGCCGAAGATCTACGATCACCGCTACGCCTACATCTTCCAGCAGCCGGATCGTCGCATCGTGTTCGCCATTCCGTACGAGCGCGACTTCACGCTGGTCGGCACCACGGATATCGAATACAAGGCCGACCCGTCGAAGCCCAAGATCGATGCCGAGGAAATCCAGTACCTCTGCGAAGCGGCCAACCGCTACTTCAAGAAGCAGCTCACCCCTGACGACGTCGTGTGGAGCTACAGCGGCGTGCGGCCCCTCCTGCAGGACGAATCGGGCAGTGCGTCGGAAGTCACGCGCGACTACCTGCTGGACATCGACCAGAACGGCCCGCCGCTGCTCAACGTCTTCGGCGGCAAGCTGACCACGTTCCGCAAGCTGGCCGAGGAAGCCGTCGACAAGCTGGCTCCTCTGCTGGGCAACGACAAGCCGGCCTGGACGGCGGATGCCCGTCCGCTGCCCGGTGGTGGCGAGCGTGACATCGACGCGCTGACGGACGATCTCCGTGCGTCGCGGCCGTGGCTGACCGAACGCTTTGCCTGGCGCTTGACACACCTGTACGGCACGCGAGCTCGCGACCTGTTGGGCGAAGCCAATGGCCTGGCGGCGCTGGGCACGCATTTCGGCGCGGACCTCTATCAGGCCGAAGTGGACTACCTGATCCGTCACGAATGGGCGACCGAGGCCGAGGACATCCTCTGGCGTCGCAGCAAGATCGGCCTGCATGTCGGCAAGGACGACGTGCAACGCCTTACCGAGTACCTAAATCAGCGGGTCCCGCAGGGGCGCGCCACCCAACCGTAGCGCTAGCGCGCTGCCAGCCATGAAACCGATGGAGAGACGGATCATGCGACAAAATATTGGTGAGTTGATATCCGAAGCCGTGGCGATGTTCATCATCATCGCCTTCGGCGATTCCGTAGCGTGCATGTATGTGCTCTACGACCCCAGTCCCTACCTCAACGCCTACTGGGGCGTATGTATCGCGTGGGGTCTTGCCGTCACCATCGCGATTTATGCCACGGCATCGGTGTCGGGTACGCACGCCAATCCGGCGGTGACCCTGGCGCTGGCCGTCTTCCGCAACTTCTCGTGGAAGAAGGTGGTGCCTTACTGGATCGCGCAGGTGATCGGTGCGTTCCTCGGTGCGGCCATCGTCTACGCCCTATTCGGGCCGGTGATCGACCACTTCAACGCCACGCACAACCTCACCCGTGAAGCGGGCGGTGCCGCCGGCGTGTTCTTCACGCATCCGGGCCTGGCCATTACGCCCATGCATGCGCTGACTGACCAGATCATCCTCACCGCCTTCCTGCTGTTCGGCATCTTCGCCATTACGGAGCAGTACAACGAGACCGCCCCGGGCGCCAACAACGGCGCGCTGATCATCGGCCTGCTGGTGGCCACCATCGGTGCGTCGATGGGTTACCTGGAAGCGTGGGCGATCAACCCGGCGCGCGATTTCGGCCCGCGCCTGTTCGCCTACTTCGCCGGTTGGGGTTCGTCCGCCCTGCCGTCGCCGGATAACTACTGGTGGGTGCCGATCGTCGGCCCGCTGATCGGCGGCGTGGTCGGTGGTGGTGCCTACCAGCTGCTGATCCATCCGTTCCTGCCGGCCCGCCAGCGTGCGCTCGAAGAAGCACGCCAGGCCGCGGCGCGCGGCACGTCTTCCCATTCGACCATTCAGTGAGGCCCCAGATGGACAAGCAGAAATACATCCTCGCTATCGACCAGGGCACCACCAGCTCGCGCACCATCCTGTTCGATCACGACGGCAACATCGCCGGCACGGCGCAGCGCGAGTTCCCGCAGATCTTCCCGCAGCCGGGCTGGGTGGAGCACAACCCGCGCGAGATCATGACCAGCGTGCTGTCGACGATGACCGAAGTCATCAGCAGCTCCGGCATCGATGCCAGCTGCATCGAGGGCATCGGCATCACCAACCAGCGCGAGACGGCGGTGGTGTGGGACAAGAAGACCGGCCAGCCGATCTACAACGCCATCGTGTGGCAGTCGCGGCAGACCGCCGACATCTGCGAGAAGCTCAAGGCCGCCGGCCATGACGAGATGGTGCGCGAGAAGACCGGCCTGCTGATCGACGCCTATTTCGCCGGCACCAAGGTGCGCTGGATCCTCGACCACGTGGAGGGTGCGCAGGCGCGTGCCGAAGCGGGCGAGCTGCTGTTCGGCACCATCGATACCTGGGTGATCTGGAACCTCACCGGCGGCAAGGTGCACGTCACCGACTACACCAACGCCTCGCGTACGCTGATGTACGACATCTACAAGCGCGAGTGGGACGACGAACTGCTGACGATGCTCAACGTGCCGCGCGCGATGCTGCCGGAAGTGAAGTCGTCCAGCGAGGTGTACGGCAACACGCTGGCCAAGCATTTCTTCGGTCGTGAAGTACCGATCGCCGGCATCGCGGGCGACCAGCAGGCGGCGTTGTTCGGCCAGGCCTGCTTCGAACCCGGGCTGGCCAAGAACACCTACGGCACCGGCTGCTTCATGCTGATGAACACCGGCGAGAAAGCCGTCCGTTCGAAGAATGGTTTGCTTACCACCATCGCGTGGGGCGTGGACGGCAAAGTCGAATACGCCCTGGAAGGCAGCATCTTCGTGGCCGGCTCGGTCATCCAGTGGCTGCGTGACGGCCTGCGCATGCTGGGCAAGGCGGCGGATTCGCAGTCGTATGCCGAGCGCGCCAAGGACAACGATGGCGTGTACTTCGTGCCTGCGTTCGTCGGCCTGGGTGCGCCCTACTGGCGCAGCGACGTCCGCGGCGCGGTGTTCGGCCTGTCACGCGGCACCACCAAGGAGCAGTTCATCCGCGCTGCGCTGGAATCCATGGCCTACCAGACCCGCGACGTGCTGGAAGCGATGCAGATCGACTCGGGCATCGAACTGAAGGAACTGCGCGCCGACGGTGGCGCCATCGCCAACGACTTCATGGCGCAGTTCCAGGCGGACATCCTGGATGTGACCGTGCTGCGCCCGAAGGTGCAAGAGACCACCGCGCAGGGTGCGGCCTATCTTGCCGGCTTGGCCGTGGGTTTCTGGAAGGATCGTGCGGACATCGCGAAGCGCTGGGCTGTCGATCGCGAGTTCAAGCCCGGGATGACCAAGGAAACGCGCGACGACCTGTATGAAGGGTGGAAGCAGGCGGTGACCGCGACGATGGGGTTCAAGCCGCGGAATTGAGGCTTTGCGATTATCGCCCACATCGTGGGCTCCTACAAAGGCACGTACCGTCTGGCGTGCCACCGACCATGTAGGAGCGCACGATGTGCGCGAAAAGCCACCTGTTGGCGCCTCAGCCCAGCGTGTAACCGAACTGGCTTTCGAATTCCGCGGCGAACTGATCGTACGTGAAGTACTGGTTCTGCGTGCCCGGGTGCTCGACTTTCAGCGCGCCCATCAGCGAGGCCATCTTGCCGACGGTGGGCCAGTCGTAGCCCTTCATGATGCCGAAGATGAGGCCGGCGCGGTACGCGTCGCCGCAGCCGGTGGGATCGACCACCTTGTGCTCGCGGGCGGGCGGGATCTCGATCGTTTCGCCGTTGACGTGGATCTGCGAACCGCGCGGGCCCTGTGTGACGATGTACGCGGTGACCTTCGAGGCGATGTCCGCGGCGTTCCAGCCGGTGCGCTGCTGCAGCAGCTGCGACTCGTAGTCGTTGACGATGACGTACGTGGCCTTCTCGATCATCGAGCGGAACTCGTCGCCGTTGAACAGCGGCATCGCCTGGCCCGGGTCGAAGATGAAGGGCACACCGCGGGCGGCGAACTCGTCCACGTGCTGCAGCATGGCTTCGCGGCCGTCCGGCGCGACGATGCCGAACTGGTAGTCCGGGATGTCGCGCACGTGGTTCTCGTGCGCGCTGGACATCGCACCGGGATGGAAGGCCGTGATCTGGTTGTTGTCCAGGTCCGTGGTGATGAAGCACTGCGGGGTGAACTGGTCGTCGAACTGGCGCACGCCGTCGAGGCGGATGCCGAATTTCTCCAGGTGCGCGCGGTAGGGCGCGAAGTCCTGGCCGACCGTGGCCACCGGCATCGGCTCGCCGCCCAGCAGCTTCAGGTTGTAGGCGATGTTGCCCGCGCAGCCCCCGAACTCGCGACGCATGGCCGGCACCAGGAAAGACACGTTCAGGATGTGGACCTGATCCGGAATGATGTGGTTCTTGAACTGGTCCTGGAACACCATGATGGTGTCGTAGGCGAGCGATCCGCAGATAACGGCAGTCATGCGTTGGGCAACCCTGAAGGATGTGATGGCACGACCGTGAACCGGCCGCCGCGAGCGCCGAACGCGAGGGGTTCGGCAAACCGACGGATCGTACCCAAATTCGTCGACTTAGGCGACAGGTCAACACGTACAGAATTACGGGAATGCCGCAGCTTCCGCTCGCATCCTTCGGACTTACAAGACTTTCTTAACTTCTTCGCCTCCGCTTCGCCCTTGCGTGGGGGAGGGCGCCAATCTAGACTTCCATGCTTACTTTTTGCCGCAACGGGCGCCCGCCGCACATGTTTAAGAAGTTCCGCGGACTCTTTTCGAACGACATCTCCATCGATCTCGGCACGGCGAATACGCTCATCTATGTGCGTGGACAGGGCATCGTCCTGAATGAGCCGTCCGTCGTGGCCATCCGCCAGGATCGTGGCCCCGGTGGTCCCCGTACCGTCGCCGCCGTGGGTGGCGACGCCAAGCGCATGCTCGGCCGCACCCCCGGCAACATCGCCACGGTCCGCCCGATGAAGGACGGCGTCATCGCCGACTTCACCATGACCGAAGCGATGCTGCAGCACTTCATCAAGCAGGTGCATCGCTCGCGCATGCTGCGGCCCAGCCCGCGCGTGCTGGTCTGCGTGCCCTGCGGCTCCACCCAGGTGGAGCGTCGCGCCATCAAGGAATCGGCCGAAGGCGCCGGCGCCCGTGACGTCTTCCTGATCGAGGAGCCGATGGCCGCCGCGATCGGTGCCGGCATCCCGGTGCACGAGGCCCGTGGCTCGATGGTGCTGGACATCGGTGGCGGCACCTCCGAGGTCGCGGTCATCTCGCTCAACGGCATCGTCTACTCGCAGTCCGTGCGCGTGGGCGGCGATCGCTTCGACGAAGCCATCATCAACTACGTTCGCCGCAACCACGGCACGCTGATCGGTGAGTCCACCGCCGAGCGGATCAAGCTCGAAGTGGGCTGCGCGTTCCCCCAGAGCGAAGTGCGCGAGATGGAAATCTCCGGCCGCAACCTCGCCGAGGGCGTGCCGCGCATGTTCACCATCAACTCCAACGAGGTGCTGGAAGCCCTGCACGAGCCGCTGTCCGGCATCGTGGCGGCGGTCAAGGCGGCGCTGGAACAGACCCCGCCGGAGCTGTGCTCCGACGTGGCCGAGCGCGGCATCGTGCTCACCGGCGGCGGCGCGCTGCTGCGCGATCTGGATCGCCTGATCTCCGAGGAAACCGGCCTGCACGTGCAGGTGGCCGACGACCCGCTCACCTGTGTGGCGCGTGGCGGCGGCAAGGCCCTGGAGATGATCGACCAGCACGGCAGCGACTTCTTCGCGTTCGAATGATGGCGGCCGCGCGCGGCGCTTTGGCCGGAGCGCGCTGAACCATGGCCCTCAATCGCGACGAATCGTCGCCGCTGTTCGCACCGGGCGTGGCGGGAACGCTGCGCCTGATCGTCTACCTGGCGCTGGCCTGCGTGCTGATGGTCCTGGACCATCGGGGCGGGTGGCTGGGCAACGTGCGCTACGGCCTGTCCATCGTCATCGAGCCCATCTACCGGATCGCCGGCCTGCCGTCGCAGGGTTTCCAGGCGGCCACGGTGGCGTTCGCCGACCGCCAGCGCCTGACCGAGCAGAACCAGCGGCTGCGTGAAGACCTGCTGCTGGCCAACGCCAAGCTCAACCGCATGGCCTCGGTGGCCGAGCAGAACCAGCGCCTGAAGGAACTGCTGGACACCCAGCACAGCCTGTCGCTCAACGTGCAGCTGGCCCGCCTGGTCGGCGTGGACCTGGGCCCGTTCCGGCACCGGATCGTGCTCAACCTCGGCGCCCGCGACAAGGTCCAGCAGGGCCAGGTCGTGATCGACGCCCGCGGCGTGATGGGCCAGATCGTCGACGTGATGCCCACCACCTCGGTGGCCATGCTGATCACCGACCCCAACCACGCGATTCCCGTCACCATCGAGCGCACCGGCCTGCGTACCGTGGCCTACGGTTCGCGCGCGGGCGACATGCTGACCCTTCCGACCATTCCGGTCTCGGCGGACGTGCAGGCCGGCGACAAGCTGGTTACCTCCGGCCTGGGCGGCCGCTTTCCCCCCGGCTTTCCGGTGGGGGAAATACGCGACGTGGCGCAGACGCCGTCCGGCACATTCCTCTCGGCGCAGGCCAGGCCCGCCGCCGATCTGGACCGCAGCGAGGACGTGCTGCTGCTGCACGACCTGGCCGAGCCGGCCGGGCCGCCGCCGCTCGCCCCGAACGTCGGTCCGTCGAACAGCCTGGCGCCCGACCCCAATGCGGCTCCCACGACGCCGGCCGCCGCGGCGCCGACACTGCCGTCGGTCACCTCGCCAACGACCAGCCGCGTTCCCGCGCGCGCCGCGTCCACGGGGAGCACGCCATGAACCGCATCCGGGTTCGCCAGCTGTGGTTCGCCGCCACGCTGCTGCTGTCGCTGTTCCTGATGCTGATCCCGCTGCCCGGGCCGCTGACGCCGTTCAAGCCCTACTGGCCGGCGCTGGTGCTGCTGTACTGGTGCCTGCAGTCGGGTGACCGCGTGACGCTGGGCATGGCGTTCTGCCTGGGCGTGGGCGCCGACCTGTTCGACGGCGTGCTGCTGGGCGAGCAGGCCCTGCGCCTCACCGCCATGGTGTTCATCGCGCTGCGCTTCCGTTCGCGCCTGCGCTTCTTCCCCATGTGGCAGCAGTCGCTGGCCGTGCTGGGCCTGTTGCTCAACGACCGCGTGTTGCTGCTGCTGATCCGCGTACTCGGCGGCGACCCGGCGCCGCCGGCGGAATACTGGATCTCGCCGCTGGTGGGCGCGGCCCTGTGGCCGTTCGTGTTCCTGATCCTGGACGACCTCCGCGCCCGGCTGCGCATCCACGAGACATGAAGCGGCGCGCCTCCATCAAGGAAGTACGGGGCGAGGTGGCGCTGTTCCGGCGCCGTGCCCTGGCCGGGTTCGCGCTGATCCTGGCCGGGCTGGTCGCCGTATGCTGCCAGTACGTCAACCTGCAGGTGAACCACCACGACGAGTTCGCCGCGCGCTCGGAGCAAAACCGGGTGAAGCCGCGCGCGATCCCACCCGCCCGCGGGCTGATCTTCGACCGCAACGGTGTGCTGCTGGCCGATAACGTGCCGGCCTTTCGCCTGGAAGTGACGCCGGAACAGGTGGCCGACATGGACACCATGCTGGCCAACCTCGGTGCCATCGTGCCGCTGAGCGACGAGGACATCGCCACCTTCCGCAAGCAGGTGAAGGGTAGCCGGCGCTTCGAGGGCGTGCCGCTGAAGCTCAAGCTGACCGAGGACGAGATCGGCCGCTTCGACGTCAACCGCTGGCGCTTCCCCGGCGTGGACGTGGTGCCCTACCTCACCCGGCGTTACCCGATGGGCGCGTCGCTGGCCCATGTCATCGGCTATGTCAGCCGCATCGACGTGGACGACCTGGCCCGCATGGACGAGGACGAGGAGGCCAGCTACAAGGGCACCACGCATATCGGCCGCATCGGTATCGAACGTTCCTACGAAAAACTGCTGCACGGTGCGCCCGGCTACGAGCTGGTCGAGGTCAATGCCGATGGGCGTACGCAGGCGGTGTTGGACACCACGCCACCGACGCCCGGCAAGAACATCTACCTGAGCATCGACGTGCGCCTGCAGAAGGCCGCGGAGAATGGCCTGAACGGCCGCGCTGGCGCGGCGATCGCCATCGATCCGCGCAACGGACAGGTGCTGGCTTTCGCCAGCGTGCCCAGCTTCGACCCCAACCTGTTCGTCAACGGCATCAGCTCGGCCGACTACAAGGCGCTGACCACCTCGCCCGACAAGCCGCTGTACAACCGCGCGCTGCGTGGCGTGTATCCGCCCGGCTCCACGGTGAAGCCGTTCCTGGCGCTGGGTGGCCTGACCATGGGCATCCGCCGGCCATCGGACACGGTGCTGTCCACGGGCGAGTTCTGCATCCCGGGGCAGTCGCGCTGTTACCGCGACGACAAGCGCGGCGGCGACGGCACGGTCAACATGATTCGCGCCATCGAGTTGTCCACCAACACCTATTTCTACCGGCTGGCGCTGGACATGGGCATCGATCGCCTGTCGCAGTGGATGGGTAGCCTGGGCTTCGGCAAGAAGACCGGCATCGACCTGGTCGGCGAGGTGCCCGGCATCCTGCCGTCGCGCGAATGGAAGGCCACGCGCAGCAAGGCGGGCTGGTACCCCGGCGAAACCATCATCGCCGGCATCGGTCAGGGCTACTGGGCGGTGACGCCGCTGCAGCTGGCGCACGCGGTGGCCACGTTCGCGGGCCACGGCATTCCTTACACGCCGCATTTCCTGCTGGATACGCAGGACGGCGTGGACAGCCCGCGCGTGCGCCAGGCATTCCCGCCCAGCGGGCCGTCCGTGGTGCGCAAGCAGGCGGACTGGGATGCCGTGAACGACGGCATGAAGGCGGTGATCAACTCCGGCGCCGGCACCGGCAGGAAGCTGGGCATCGGCTTCCCGTACCTGATCGCCGGCAAGAGCGGCACCGCCGAGCGCTTCTCGCGCACCACCAACGCGTACAACGAAAACAAGAACACCGCCTACCTGGCCACGCGCCACCGTGCGCTGTTCATCGCCTATACGCCGGCGGACGATCCGAAGATCGCAACGACCGTGGTGCTCGAAGCCGGCGCCTGGGGCGCCGCGGATTCCGGCCCCATCGCGCGCAAGATCCTCGATCAGTGGGTGGTGGACGAGGGCGGCCCGCGCCCGTCCGACTTGCCGCCGGGCCCGATCGTCACCTCCGACGCACCGCCCGAGGCGTCGCCGGATGCCCATCCGGACGAGCATCCCGAGGCCTCTCCCGTGCAGGGCGTCCAGCCCGCCGATGGCGCCAGCAGCGCACCACCCCCCGACGACAACGGTGAGGACCAGTGAGCGCCATCCAGAACCTCACCCTGCGCATGAAGCGTTTCGGCCTGCGCCTGATCAGCCGGCCGCGCCTGGATATTCCCCTGCTGCTGGCGCTGATGGTGCTGGCGGGCGTGGGCCTGACCACGCTGTACAGCGCGGGCAACGCCAATGTCGGCCTGGTGACGGGGCAGGCGGCGCGCTTCGCGCTGGGCGGCGTGCTGCTGCTGGTCATTTCCCGCATTCCGCCGCCGGTGCTGCGCTCGTGGACACCGTGGCTGTACATGGGCAGCACCGCGCTGCTGGTGGTGGTGGCCGTGCTGGGCGAGGGCAGGGGAGCCTACCGCTGGCTGGACCTGGGCGTGATGCGCTTCCAGCCGTCCGAACTGCTCAAGCTGACCATGCCGATGATGGTGGCCTGGTACCTGCATCCGCGCCAGCTGCCGCCGAGCTGGAAGGACATCGTGGTGGTGGGCCTGCTGATCGCGGTGCCGGCCGGCCTGATCGCGGAACAGCCCGACCTCGGCACCGCACTGCTGGTGGCCGGCGCGGGCGCGTTCGCGCTGTTTCTTTCCGGCATGGCCTGGTGGCGCATCGGCCTGATCGTGGGCGCGGTGGGCGGGGCCATTCCCGTGGCCTGGCAGTTCCTGCACGAATACCAGCGCAACCGCGTGCGCACGCTGCTCGATCCGGAGTCCGATCCGCTAGGCAACGGCTGGCACATCATCCAGTCGAAGATCGCCGTCGGCTCCGGCGGCGTGTTCGGCAAGGGCTGGCAGCACAGCACGCAGTCGCGCCTGGAGTTCCTGCCCGAGCACACCACCGACTTCATCTTCGCGGTGTTTTCCGAGGAGTTCGGGCTGATCGGCGTCATCGGCATCATGCTGCTGTACGCGTTCATCATCGGCCGCTGCCTTTGGATCGCGATGAACGCGCGCGACACCTATTCGCGCCTGCTCGCCGGCGCCATCGGCATGAGCTTCTTCGTGTACGTGGCGGTGAACGGCGGCATGGTGGCGGGCATCCTGCCTGTGGTCGGCGTGCCGATGCCCCTGGTCAGTTACGGCGGCACCTCGGCCGTGTCGCTGCTTACCGGATTCGGCGTGCTGATGTCGATCCACGCGAACCGCAAGTTGCACGATTGATGGCTGAACAGCGGCCGCTGCGTGCCCCGGACGCGTCACGACCGCGTGGTACCCTTCACGGCATGGATGAAGCCCTCACAGCGCGTCGCGCACGCCCCGTACGTCGTCTTCCGCGCCTTGCCGGCGCGTTGTTCGCCTTCCCCCTGATCGTCGCGGCATCGGCCCAGGCGGAAACGCATCCCGGCCAGGACACACTGGTGCGCGAAGTGGCGAAGGACACGGGTAAGAGTCCCGCTTCGCTGAATGCGCTGTTGAATAACGCGAAGAAACAGCAGGCGATCCTCGACGCGATCAGCCGCCCCGCCGAGGGCAAGCCGTGGCGCGATTACCGCCCCATCTTCCTGACCGAACAGCGGATCGCCGCGGGCGCCGCGTTCTATGAAGAACACCGCGCCCTGCTGGACGGCATCGGTCGCAAGTACGGTGTGCCGCCCGAGTACATCGTGGCCATCGTCGGCGTCGAGACGTTCTACGGCAAGAACACCGGCAAGTGGAAGGTCATCGATGCGCTCAGCACGCTGGCCTTCTATTACCCCAAGCGCGCGCCGTTCTTCCGCGAGCAGCTCAAGACCCTGCTGGAGCTGCCGTCCAACCACCTCGGTGGCCCGATCGACACGCTGACGGGCTCCTACGCGGGTGCCCAGGGCTGGGGCCAGTTCATGCCTTCGTCCATTCGCGACTGGGGTGTGGACTACGACCACGACGGCCGGATCGACATGAAGGGCTCGATGGGCGACATCTTCGCCAGCATCGCCAATTATTTCGTCGAGCACGGTTGGGAGCGGGGCGGTCCGGTGGCCGCGCGTGCGCAGCCGGATGGCCGTGTGACTGCGCCGGAGGTGCCCAAGGACTGGCGTCCCGTGGCGCCCGTGGAGTCGTTCGTGGCCGATGGCTTCGCTCCGGTGCAGCACCTCAATCCGGGGCGTGAGGCCCAGCTGGTTCGGCTGGATGGGCCGGCCGGGGACGAATACTGGCTGACGTTCCAGAACTTCTACGTCATCACCACGTATAACCGCAGTCCCATGTATGCCATGGCCGTGAACCAGCTCGCCCAGGCGATCCGCGAGCGGGCGGGTGGTGCTGCGCCGCGATGAGGGAGGGGGCGCCGTCGTTGGGATCGCCTACCGGTTGGGGATCGCCTGTGGCTTTGGGATCGCCCACATCGTGGGCTCCTACCGGGTGGCGGTTCTGCTTGGTGGTGTTTATGGCGGTGCTGTTGTCGGCGTGTGGCGGGGCGAAGAATACGCGGCCGGCTTCGCGGGGTAGCAGTGGCGGGGGCTCGTCCTCTTCATCGTCGTCGCGGGGCGGGTACGACGATATCCGCAAGTCGCAGGGTTCGCGGTATCGCTCGCGTGCCGACAGCGTGCCCACCGAGATCCCGGACGTCAGCAAGCTGCCCGAGCCGGTGCCGAAGGTGGAGCCGCGGTCGATCTACGGCAACAAGACCCCTTATTCCGTGCTGGGCCAGACCTACAACGTGCTGCCGACACCGCGCGGTTACGTGGAGCGCGGCATTGCCTCGTTCTACGGCAACAAGTTCCACGGCTACAAGACCTCCAGCCTGGAGGAATACGACATGTACCAGTTCTCGGGCGCGCACAAGACGCTGCCGCTGCCCAGCTATGCGCGGGTCACCAACCTCGAGAACGGCAAGAGCGTGATCGTGCGCATCAACGATCGCGGCCCCTTCCACGAGAACCGCATCATCGATCTTTCCTTCGCCGCCGCCGTCAAGATCGGCGTGTGGCCCAAGGGCACCGGCCTGGTCGAGGTCCGCGCCATCGACCCGACAGAGGCCAACAGCGATCGCGGGGCGCCGTACGTCAACACGGCGCCCAAGCCCGCGCCGATCACCGCGCCACCACCGCCTGCGGGGCGGTTCGTCGCGGCCGTGCCGGTGGGCGCGCGCACCGCGCCGACCGCAGAGCGCGCCGTGACCCGGCCGCCGTCCTCGGCGATTGCCGCGCCCGTGGGGAGCGCGCCCGTGGGTGCCGCCGTGGTCGGGAACGCCGCGGTGGGCAGCGCCCGGCCGGTCAGCGGCGCCACGCCGGCGACCGGCGCGGCGTCCACCGGCAACGACGACGAGAACCACGTGCCAGGCATGACCGGCATCTCGCCAGCGGAAGCCCTGCCGCCATTGGCGGGCGCCGGTACCGGCACGGGTGCCACCAGGGGTACAAGGGTGGCCACGACGGGCAACACCGGGGTTCCCTCGGGGGCCGCCCAGGGGCCGATCACGGCCGCCATTCCCGGAAAGCCCACCATCTACCTCCAGGTCGGCGCGTTTTCCGACGCGGCCAATGCCAACCGGGTGGCTGACCAGTTGAACAAAGCCGGCCTCGGGCCGGTCAGTGTCATCGAGACCGCCGTGGGTGGCCGCAGCGTGCGTCGCGTTCGCGTCGGGCCGCTGGCCGACGTCGACACGGCCGATCGCGTGACCGACCAGATCGCCGGCATGGGTCTGCCCCGTCCGTCGGTCGCGGTAGACTGACCTTCTTTTTTTGCATTTCACTGGACCGTTGAAACGATGAAGCTCCTGCCCCGCTCCCTCCTCGCTTTCGCCGCCGCCGCGCTCGTCGCCGGCGTCGCTGCGCAGCAGCCCCCCCGTCCGACCGCCGTGCCCCGCCCGGCGGTGCCCGAGGCGCCGGTGCCGCCGCCGCCGGAAGTCGAGGGCAAGAGCTGGGTGCTCATGGACTACAACACGGGTCAGATCATCGCGTCCAAGGACATGGACGTGCAGCTCGAACCGGCGTCCATCACCAAGATCATGACGGATTACGTGGTCTCGGCCGAACTCGGTAACGGCAAGATCCACATGACCGATCCGGTCACCATCAGCGAGAACGCCTGGCGTGGCGGCGGTGCCAGCACCGACGGCTCCACCAGCTTCCTCAAGCTCAACAGCCAGGTGCCGCTGAAAGACCTGCTCTTCGGCATGATCATCCAGTCGGGCAACGATGCCGCCATCGCGCTGGCCGAGCACACCGCGGGCTCCGAGCCGGCGTTCGCCAACCTGATGAACGCCTATGCCAAGCAGATCGGCATGACGCATTCGCAGTTCCAGAACGCCTCCGGCTACCCGGTGGCCAACCACTACACGACCGCGCACGACATCGCCATCCTCTCGCGCGCCCTGATCCACGACTTCCCCGAGGACTACGCGATCTCGGCCGTGAAGGAGTTCGAGTGGAACGGCATCAAGCAGCACAACCGCAACCTGCTGCTGTGGCGCGACAACACGGTGGACGGCATCAAGACCGGTCATACCGCCGCCGCCGGCTATTGCCTGGCCGCCTCGGCCAAGCAGGGCGACGCCCGCATGATCGCCATCATCATGGGCGCCAACAGTGAGAAGGGTCGTGCGGACGCCGCGCTGGCGCTGCTCAACTACGGCTTCCGCTTCTACGAAAGCCACAAGCTGTACGAGGCCAACAAGCCGCTGGCCACGCCCAAGCTGTGGAAGGGCGCCGAGAACACCGTGCCGCTGGGCCTCACGGAAGACGCTCTGGTCTCCGTCAAGCGCGGCGACTACGACAAGCTCAAGGCCAACCTCGACATCCCCACCACGCTGATCGCCCCGTTCAAGAAGGGCCAGCAGGTCGGCACGCTGCGCGTGACGCTGGATGGCCAGCCGGTGCTCACGGCGCCGCTGGTGGCCCTGAACGACGCGCCCGAAGGCGGCTTCTTCTCCCGCCTGTGGGACACCATCATGCTGTGGTTCCACAGCGACGGCGACAAGAAGTAAGAGGGCATCCGGCCATGCGCGAGATCGACTTCAGCGACGCACAGAAGGACGGCAAGGGCTTCCAGTTCCCGGGCGAGTTCGAGATCACGGCGATCGGCAATGCCGCCGCCGGTCTCGACAAGCACGTGCCTGCGCTGTTGCACGGCATCGGCCTGGAAGTGCTCCACGAGACCCTGTCCACCAAGCTCACCCCCGCCGGTAACTACCAGTCGGTCACGGTGAGCTTCGTCGCCCCCAGCCGTGAGAAATACCTCGAGGCCCACAGCACGCTGCGTGCGGACGAGAACATCCGTTTCACGATGTGACCCGCCCCCCGCGCAGGACGGGTCGGGCGTAGGAGCGCACGATGTGCGCGAAAAGCCAACAAAGCGGGGACGCGGCACGTCCCAATCGCGCACAGCGTGCGCTCCTACCGGTCGCGGGCATGTGCCGGGAATCCTTGATTCCCGGGCCGCGGGCCCACAACTTCCCGACAATTCCTACGAACCGTCCCCCATGACCCTCCCCCTCAACGTCCGCCGGCTGGGGCGTGTTCCCTACGAATCCACCTGGAAGGCCATGAGCGCCTTCACCGACAACCGCACGGACGACACGGTCGACGAGCTGTGGCTGCTGGAGCACGATCCCGTGTTCACGTTGGGCCAGGCCGGCAAGGAAGAGCACGTGCTGGCCGCGGGGGATATCCCGGTGGTGCGCGTGGATCGCGGTGGCCAGGTCACCTACCACGGCCCGGGCCAGATCGTGGCCTACCCCATGATCGATCTGCGGCGGGTGGGCGTGGGTGTCCGCGAGCTGGTCTGCCGCATCGAGCAGGCCATCATCGATACCCTGGGCGAGTGGAACATCGGGGCGGAACGGCAGGAGGGCGCCCCCGGGGTCTACGTCGCCGGGGCCAAGGTCGCGGCGCTGGGCCTGCGCATCCGACGCGGGTGCAGCTTCCACGGCCTGGCCTTCAACGTGGACATGGATCTGGCCCCCTACCACCGCATCAATCCCTGCGGGTACAAGGGTTTGGAAGTCACCCAGGTGTTAGACTTGGGCGGTCCGTCGCGGTTGGTGGACGTGGAAGACGTCCTGGTACAGGAATTCTGTAAGCAGTTCGGCTTCTCCGCCGTCGCCGCCGATCCTACCCTTCCCGAACTCCCCGCCCGCGTCGCGGTCTGAGGACGTAGCCGTCATGAGCCAAACCTCTTCCCCTTCCCCACGCAGCATCCCCATCGCCGTCGTCGACAAGCCCGGCGAGAAGATGCTCGGCAACGACAAGATCGCGCTCAACCGCGCGGGCTTCGACACGAACGTGCCCACGCTGCGCAAGCCGGGCTGGATTCGCGTCCGCCTGCCGCAGGGCAATGCCGTGCAGGAACTGAAGGCGCGCCTGCGCGAGAACTCGCTGGTCACGGTGTGCGAGGAAGCCTCCTGCCCGAACATCCACGAGTGCTTCTCCAAGGGCACGGCCACCTTCATGATCCTGGGCGAGGTCTGCACGCGGCGCTGCTCGTTCTGCGACGTGGCCCATGGCCGCCCGCAGCCGCCCGACCCGCTGGAGCCGGCCCGCCTGGCCGAGACCATCCGCGACATGCGGCTGAAGTACGTGGTGATCACCTCGGTGGACCGCGACGACCTGCGCGACGGCGGTGCCGAGCACTTCGCCTCCTGCATCCGTGCCGTGCGCCACGCCAGCCCCAACATCCGCATCGAGATCCTCACCCCGGATTTCCGCGGCAAGGGCCGGATGGAGCGCGCGCTGGAGGTCATGAAGGATTTCCCGCCGGATGTCCTCAACCACAACCTGGAGACGGTGCCCCACCTCTACCGCGAGGTCCGGCCCGGCGCCGACTACCAGTGGTCGCTGGACCTGCTCAAGCGGTTCAAGGCGCAGCACCCGGAGGTCCCGACCAAGTCCGGCATCATGCTGGGCCTGGGCGAGACCATGGACCAGGTGCTGGAGACCATGCGCGATCTACGCAACCATGACGTCGACATGATCACCATCGGCCAATACCTGCAGCCGACGGCGCATCACCACCCGGTGGTCCGTTACTGGACGCCGGACGAGTTCGATGCACTGCGCGTGGCGGGTGAGGCGATGGGCTTCGGCCATGTCGCTTCGGGCCCGTTAGTGCGATCCTCCTACCATGCCGACCTCATGGCTCACGCCGCGGGTGTCGTCGAATAAACGTTTCAACGCACTCCGAGGCTGCGATTACATGATCCTTCGTCCCGCGTTCGCCCTCCTGCTCGCCCTTTCGGCGACAGGTATCCACGCTCAGAACGCCAAACCGCAGCCGGACACCGCGCCCGCGACCAAATCGGCCGCTCCCCAGCCGAAGGATGCCTCGGAAGCTGCGACCTCGCCCGAGCCGCAGCGCAAGGAATCCACCCTGCCGCTGAAGCCGACCCCGGCCGAAGCCCAGGCATCGCAGCTGTCCGCGCGGTTCCTCACGCGTTTCCATTACCAGGCCCAGCCCCTGGACGACGCCATGTCGGCCAAGATCTACAAGGCCTACATCGAGTCGCTGGACAGCGAGAAGGTCTTCTTCACCCAGGAAGACCTGGCCAGGTTCGAGCCGATGAAAACCCAGCTCGACGACGCGATCTGGAACCAGGACCTGACCGCCCCGTTCTCGGTGTTCAACCTGTACATCACCCGGGCTGTGGACCGCATGAACTACGCGCGCGGGCTTCTGGCCAAGGGCTTCGATTTCAGCGGTAACGAAAGCTTCAACTTCGACCGCAAGAAGGCCACCGCCCCGAAGAACCAGGCCGAGCTGGACGACGTGTGGCGCAAGCGCACCATGAACGACTGGCTGCGCCTGAAGCTGGCTGGCAAGACGGACGACGACATCCGCAAGACGCTGGACAAGCGCTACGCCACCTATATCTCGCGCGTGCGCCAGCTGGACAATGAAGACGCCACCCAGGCCTTCATGACGGCCTACGCTAATTCCACCGACCCGCACACCGATTACCTCGGCCCCCGCGCCGCGGACGCCTTCGACATCGCCATGCGCCTGTCGCTCGAGGGCATCGGCGCCGTGCTGCAGGCGCGCGACGACTACACCACCATCCGCGAGCTGGTGCCCGGCGGCCCCGCGTTCAAATCCGGCAAGATGAAGGCCGGCGACCGCATCGTGGCCATCGGCCAGGGCGAGACCGGCCCGATGGTCGACGTGGTCGGCTGGCGCCAGGACGACGTGGTCAAGCTGATCCGCGGCAAGAAGGACACCACTGTTCGCATCGAGGTACTGCCCGCCGATGCCGGCGTGGACGGCAAGCACGACATCGTCACCCTGGTCCGCAAGAAGGTGACGATGGAAGAGCAGGCCGCCAAGTCCAAGGTCGTCGAGGTCAAGGACGGTGACGTCACCCGCAAGATCGGCGTGATCGACCTGCCCACGTTCTACCAGGACTTCGGCGCCCGCCGTAACGGCGACACCAACTTCAAGAGCGCCACCCGCGACGTTTCCAAGCTGCTCACCGAGCTGAAGGCGCAGAAGGTCGACGGCGTCATCATGGACCTGCGCAACAACGGCGGCGGCTCGCTGTCGGAAGCCACCGAGCTCACCGGCCTGTTCATCGACACCGGCCCCGTGGTGCAGGTGCGCGATGCACGCGGCCAGATCGACGCGCAGGGCGACGACGCGCCGGGCATGGCCTGGGACGGCCCGATGGCGGTCATGGTCAATCGCGGCTCGGCCTCGGCGTCGGAAATCTTCGCTGCCGCCATCCAGGATTACGGCCGCGGCGTCATCATCGGCGAGCCCACCTTCGGCAAGGGCACCGTGCAGAATCTGGTCGACCTCGACCGCTTCGGCAAGGCGCAGACGGGCGAGGACGCCAAGTACGGCGAGCTGAAGATGACGATCGCGGAGTTCATCCGCATCAACGGCGACAGCACGCAGCTGCGCGGCGTCACTCCGGACGTGCAGTTCCCGCAGAACGGCGACGCGAAGGAATTCGGCGAGTCCACCTACGACAACGCGCTGCCGTGGCGTCATATCGACCCGGCCGACTACAAGCCGGTCGCCGATCTGAAGCCCATCTTCGGTCCGCTCAACCAGAAGCACGACGCCCGCGTGGCCACCTCGCCGGCGTGGAAGCTGATGCTGGATGAGATGGCCCAGTACAAGAAGCTGCGCGACAAGACCGACATCTCGCTCAACTTTGCGGCCCGCCAGGCCGAGCGCAAGCAGTACGAGGCGATGCAGGCCGACTTCCGGAACCGCCGGAAAGCCATCTTCGGTGGCGACGGCAGCGCATCGGACGCGTCCGACGACAGCACGGGCGACGACGGCCTCAACGCCAACGAGCGCAGCCTGAAGTCGGAGATCAAGCAGGAAGCCGACGCGAAGAAGGCCAAGGACACGCCGCTGGACGAGGCCGCTCACATCGTCAGCGACGAAGTGGCCATGATCAAGGCGGATCCGAAGGTCGCCGCCGAGGTGCTGCCGTACGGCGGTCGCAAGATCGACGCGCCGCAGACCGCGCAGGTACCGCACAAGGCTGTGGCGCCAGCCGCGGGTACGCCGGCAGGTACGCCCACGCCCTGATCGCCGCCGCATGACCCGCGCCCGTCCAGGGCGCGGGTTTTTTTATGCGCCAAACCACCTCTTCACCCGGCCGCTGCTAGCCTCGACGCGCATTTTCCAACGTCCGAAGGCAGGCCCATGAACGATTTTCTCGACCGTGTCGGCGTAGACGCCGCCATGCGTGCGCTTATCCTCACGTACTCCATCCGCATCGGCCTGGCCATCGTGCTGCTGGTGATCGGCTTCTGGATCGCCGCGCGGCTCGCCAACCTGGGCCGGCGCGCGCTGGAGCGGGCGCGGGTCGACGTCACCCTGGCGTTGTTCCTGCGCAACGCCATCTACGGCGTGCTGCTGGCGCTGCTGTTCATCCAGGTGCTGGGTACCATCGGCATCCCCACCGCCTCGTTCATCGCCGCCATCGGCGCCGCCGGCCTGGCCGTGGGCCTGGCGCTCACCAGCTCGTTGTCCAACCTGGCCTGGGGCGTGCTGCTGATCCTGTTCCGCCCGTTCCGCGTCGGTGACTACGTCACCGTGGGCGGCATCGACGGCACGGTGCAGAGCGTCAACCTGATGCACACCTTCCTGATCACGCCGGACAACCGCGAGGCCGTGGTGCCCAACGCCAAGGTGGGCGGCGACGCGATCATCAACTACAACGTGCGCGGCACCCGCCGGTTCGAGTTCAAGGTGGGCATCGGCTACGGCGACGACATCGGCAAGGCCATGAAGGTCATCACCGACCTGTTCGAGGCCGATCCGCGCATCCTCAAGGACCCGGCGCCCGGCGTCTGGACCGACGCTCTGGGCGATTCCAGCGTCAACCTGGTCATCCGCGCCTGGACCACCGTGGCCGACATGCAGGGCGCGCAGACCAACCTGCTGCGTCGGATCAAGGAGCGCTTCGACGAGGAAGGCATCACCATTCCCTACCCGCAGAGCGAGATCCGCGTAGTCGGCACGCCTCCCATCGCCCCGCCGACCGCAAACCGCCCCCTGTAGGAGCGGACGATGTCCGCGATAAGGCGCCACGACCGGTTTCGCATACCGGTTCGCGGACATCGTCCGCTCCTACAAAGGCGTGGCGGGCCCAACGATCGTTTGAATCGTGGGAAAAGTCGCGCGAGGGATTACAATCTTCCGGTTGCGCCGCAGCATGGGCGCCCGTATTCCCCCGCCGGAGGGTTAGCCGCCCGCCGATGCCTGTTTTTCTGGAGGTTCCATGGCCGACGTCAAAGAAGCCCGCGTACCCGATATTGGTGGTAGCGCGGTCCCCGTCATCGAAATCATGGTCAAGGTCGGCGATCGCGTCGAGAAAGACCAGAGCCTGGTGACGCTCGAATCCGACAAGGCCACGATGGAAGTGCCTGCGCCGTTCGCCGGCGTGATCAAGGAGCTGAAGGTCAAGGTCGGCGACGAAGTCGACGAAGGCCACGTGATTGCGCTGGTCGAAGCCGAGGGCGACGCCCCGGCCGAGACGACCAAGGCCGACGCGCCGAAGGCGGAAGCCTCCAAGGCTGAGGCTTCGCAGGCCGCTCCGAAGGCCGACGACACCAAGTCCGCCGCGGCACCGGCTGCTGCCAAGGCACCGTCGGCGACGAAGGCCTCCGGCCCGGTCAACGTCACGGTGCCCGACATCGGCGGCAAGCCGGTGCCGATCATCGAGCTGATGGTCAAGGTGGGCGACACGGTCGAGAAGGACCAGAGCCTCATGACCCTGGAATCCGACAAGGCCACGATGGACATCCCGGCGCCGGCCGCGGGCGTCATCAAGGAGCTGAAGGTCAAGGTTGGCGACGAGGTCAACGACGGCGACCTGATCGCCGTGCTCGAAGGGCAGGGCGGCGAATCCGCCGAGGCCGCTGCGGCAGACGCCCAGCCCGCCGCCTCCACCGACAAGCCCGGCATCGCCGAGGCGCCCGCCGAGGCACCGAAGCGCGAAGCCGCTTCGTCGTCGGCCTCCGGCGCCTCGAAGTCGGAGCCGGTCGGTGGTGCGCCGCGCACGCCGCCGGTGTCGTTCGATGCCAGCGTCATCATGCCGGGCAACGCCCCGTACGCCAGCCCGGCCGTGCGTGCCTTCGCCCGCGAGCTCGGCGTCGATGTCGCCCAGGTCAAGGGTAGCGGCCGCGGTGGCCGCATCCAGCGCGAGGACGTGTCCGGCTACGTGAAGCAGGTGATGACCTCGGGCGCTGCGCCGTCCGCGGGTGGCGCTTCCGCCGGTGGTGGCAACGGGCTCAGCCTGCTGCCGTGGCCGAAGGTGGATTTCTCGAAGTTCGGCGAGGTGGAAGAAAAGCCGCTGGGCCGCATCCCGAAGATCTCGGCCGCGAACCTCGCGCGCAACTGGGCCATGATTCCGCACGTCACGCAGTTCGAAGATGCGGACATCACCGAGCTGGAAGCCTTCCGCAAGAAGCTCGGCGAAGAGAACAAGGACCTGAAGGTCACCCCGCTGGTATTCCAGATCAAGGCGGTGGTCGCGGCGCTGAAGAAATTCCCGCAGTTCAACGCGTCGCTCGATGCGGCCGGTGAAACGCTGACGCTGAAGAAGTACTACAACGTGGGCATCGCGGTGGATACGCCCGATGGCCTGGTCGTGCCGGTCATCCGCAATGCGGATACCAAGGGCCTGCTCGATCTTGCCGCCGAACTGGGCGAGATCTCGAAGAAGGCGCGCGACAAGAAGCTCACCGCGGCCGACATGCAGGGCGGCTGCTTCTCCATCTCCTCGCTCGGCGGCATCGGCGGCACGGCGTTCACGCCGATCGTCAACGCGCCGGAAGTGGCGATCCTGGGTGTGTCCAAGGCGCAGATGAAGCCTGTCTGGAACGGCAAGGAATTCGCGCCGCGCCTGATGCTGCCGCTGTCGCTGTCGTACGACCATCGCGTCATCGATGGCGCCCTGGCCGCACGCTTCGCCGTGTACCTCGCCCAGCAGCTCGGCGATATCCGTCGCCTGTTGCTCTGACCGGAGGCGATACGCATGGCTAACACGATCGAACTGAAAGTACCCGACCTCGGCGGCTCGCACGATGTGCCGGTCATCGAGATCCTGGTGAAGGTTGGCGACACCGTCGCCAAGGACCAGAGCCTGGTCACGCTGGAGTCGGACAAGGCCACGATGGACGTGCCTGCGTCGCAGGCCGGCACCATCGTCGAGATCAAGGTCAAGATCGGCGACGAGCTCAACGACGGCAGCGTCATCGCCCTCATCGAGGCCTCCGGTAGCGACGCGTCGTCCGACGCCGGCAAGGCCGTCGGCCAGTCGACAGTCAAGGATGCCCCCCCGCCGGCTACGCCGTCGCCCGCACCGGCACCGCCGAAGGCTTCCGCAGCACCTGCGGCTGCCTCGTCCGCGTCGTCCGCCGCTGCGCCGTCGTCGACGGCGAAGGCCGCCGGCGATTCCGGTCGCAAGGCCGACATCGAGTGCCAGCTGGTCGTGCTCGGCTCGGGCCCGGGCGGCTACACCGCCGCGTTCCGTGGTGCGGACATCGGCCTGGACGTGGTGCTGGTGGAGCGCTACGAGTCGCTCGGCGGTGTCTGTCTCAACGTCGGCTGCATCCCGTCGAAGGCGCTGCTGCACGCGGCCGCCGTGATCGACGAAGCCGCCGCCATCGAAGCGCACGGCATCGCGTTCGGCAAGCCGGTGATCGACCTCGACAAGCTGCGCTCGTTCAAGGACAAGGTGGTCGGCAAGCTCACCGGCGGCCTGGCGCAGATGGCCAAGGCCCGCAAGGTACGCACCGTCACCGGCGTGGGCAGCTTCATCTCCGCGCACGAGCTGGAAGTGCAGACGGCCGAGGGCACCAGGCTGATCCGCTTCGAGAACGCCATCATCGCGGCGGGCTCGCAGTCGGTGAAGCTGCCTTCGTTCCCGTGGGACGACGAGCGCGTCATCGACTCCACCGGCGCGCTGGAGCTGCGCGACGTGCCGAAGAAGATGCTGGTCGTCGGCGGCGGCATTATCGGCCTGGAAATGGCCACGGTGTACGCGGGCCTCGGCTCGGAAGTCACGGTGGTGGAACTTGCCGACCAGCTGATGCCGGGCGCCGACCTCGACCTGGTCAAGCCGCTGCAGGGCCGGATCGCCAAGCGCTACAAGGGTATCCATCTCAAGACCAAGGTGGTCGCGGCCAAGGCGACGAAGAAGGGCATCGAGATCACTTTCGAGGGTGAAAGCATCCCCGAGACCACGGTGTACGACCGCGTGCTGGTGTCGGTCGGGCGCTCGCCCAACGGCAACAAGATCGGCGCCGACAAGGCCGGCGTGGAAGTCAGCGAGCGGGGCTTCGTCCCCGTCGACCGCCAGATGCGCACCAACGTGCCGCATATCTTCGCCATCGGCGACCTGGTCGGCCAGCCCATGCTGGCGCACAAGGCCACGCACGAGGCCAAGGTGGCCGCCGAAGCCGCCGCCGGGCAGAAGAGCTTCTTCGACGCACGCGTCATCCCGTCGGTGGCCTACACCGACCCGGAAATCGCCTGGGTCGGCGTGACCGAACGCGAGGCGAAGGAGAAGGGCCTGAAGGTCGGCGTGGGCAAGTTCCCCTGGGCGGCCTCCGGTCGCGCCATCGGCATCGACCGCACCGAAGGCTTCACCAAGCTCATTTTCGACGAAGAAACCCACCGCATCGTCGGCGCCGGTATCGTCGGCCCGCATGCGGGCGACCTCATCTCCGAACTGGTCCTGGCCATCGAAATGGGCGCGGAAGCCGGCGACATCGGCCGCACCGTGCACCCGCATCCGACCTTGGGCGAATCCGTAGGCATGGCCGCCGAGGTGTACGAAGGGACGATCACGGACCTTTACATCCCGAAGAAGAAATAGCGTTTCGGCAACCCGCATCGCGCACATCGTGCGCTCCTACACCCGCCTTGCGGGGCCATGTAGGAGCGCACGATGTGCGCGATCGCCGCCGCGTAGAAGCGCACCACGTACCCGATCGTCCGTGCAGAAACCTCCGACACGCACGACCGCCATCAGGCATCCCGCCCCTCACCCCCATCCGCCCCCACCCAAACCGCATCCCAATACGGATAATCCCCCACGCGCCGCACCAGCCCCGCGCGTACCGGATTGGCCACGATGTAACGCGCCGCCGCGCGGACATCCTCATCGGCACGCAATGCCCGATCATGGAACGCCCTCTGCCAAACAGGCGAGGTACGCCCTTCATCGCGCAGCGCTTTCGTCACCAGCGACTTCAGTTTCCTGACCATCTTCGATAGGTCGGCATCGGCATGGTCGTCGAGTTGCACCAGCCCGTGCCAGTGATCGGGCATCAGTACCCAGGCAAGGCATTCGGCGCGCCGCCAGGTGGTCGGTGCGTGGACGATGCGGGCTATCCGCCGCGCGGTGCGGTAGTCACCGAAGATCGGCGCACGATTCCAGGCCACGGCCGTGACGAGGTAGACGCGACCGGCCTCGGAAACCCGACCGCGACGAAGTGCCTTGTTGCCAGGATGCGATGTCATCCGTCCATCGTCCCGACGCCGGCACCGTCGAAACAGCGGCGTTCACCGCATCGCAAGATGCCCCGTGCCCGACACCCGACGTCCGGGGGTAGGAGCGCACGATGTGCGCGAAAAGCCAACAACGCGGCGACGTGGTAACCCCCCATCGCGCACATCGTGCGCTCCTACCCGGCGGGATCATCGATCCGCCTCGGTCATCGACAACGGCACATCGCATCGCGCGGGCGGTTGTGGCATCGTCCGGTGATGCCAGCACCGCAGCCAGCTCACTACCTCCGTCGCCTCGGCATCTGGGATGCCGCGATGATCGTCATCGGCGGCGTGATCGGGGCGGGTATCTTCCGCACGCCGGCCACCGTGGCGCAGCTGACCAGTTCGGGTACGGAAGTGATCCTGCTCTGGACGCTCGGCGGCCTGCTCACCCTTGCCGGCGTGCTCTGCTATGCCGAGCTGGGGGCGCGTCGGCCACAGGCGGGCGGCACCTACGTGTACCTGCGCGAAGCCTTCGGCCAGTTACCGGCGTTCCTGTTCGGCTGGACGATGGCGCTGATCAATTACCCCGGCAGCGTCGCCGCCGTCGCCACCACGTTCGCCGACTACGCGTGTCGTGCGACCGGCCTGCCGCAGGAGTGGGTCAAACCGCTGGCGGTGGGGGCCATCGCCTTCATCGTGGCGGTGAACCTGTTCGGCATTCGTGCCGGTGCGTGGGTGCAGAACATATTCACCGTGCTGAAACTCGGCGCGGTCGCGTTGCTGATCGTCGTGGGCCTTTACCTGGCGCGCGGGCACCTGGGTGCGGCGTTCGTGGCCGATCCCACGCACGACGTGCCGGCCAGCACGGTGATCGGTGCCATCCTCCCGGCGTTGTTCGCGTACGGTGGGTTCCATTACCTCAACGACCTGGCCGGCGAAGTGCGCGAGCCCCAACGCACGCTGCCCCGCGCGCTGGGCCTGGGCATGCTCGCGGTGGTGGTCTGCTACGTGCTGGTCAACATCGCCTACATGGCCGGCCTGGGACATGCCGGCCTGGCCGCGAGCACGGCGCCCGCGGCGGACCTGATGCGTCGTGTGTTCGGCGAATCCGGCGCTACCATCATCGCCGTAGGCATCGCCTGCTCGACCTTCGGTTATTGCAGCATCGCCATCGCCGGCGGCGCACGCGTGCTGCAGGTGATGAGCGCGGACGGCATGTTCTTCCGTCCGATCGCGCGCATCGACGCAAAGACCGGCGCGCCGCAGTTCGCACTGGCGGCACTGGGCGGCTGGGCGATCGTGCTGATCCTGTCGGGCAGCTTCAAGGCGCTGCTCAACTACACCACGGTCGGCGAATGGCTGTCGCATGCGTTCGGCATTGCGACCATCTTCTGGTATCGCAGGAAATTACGCGACGAGCCCTCGCCCTACCTCGTGCCTGGGTATCCGGTGTTGCCGCTGGTGTTCACGACGACGGTGTTATGCGTGATTGCCGCCACCGCGATTACCGAGCCGGGCGATGCCGGGATGAGCCTGCTCATCATTGCCGTCGGTGTGCCGGTGTATTACCTGTGGCGGCGGAAAAGCGTGTAGGCGCTCGCCTCGACAGTCGCCCCGTGTAACCCGCGTTCAAGCGTTCCGTGGCAGATTCGAGGCATGCGTACCTACCTGCCCCTGCTGCTCCTGACAGCCACCGTCTCCGCCCAGGCGACCACGGTCGACCTCGTCCACCTGACATCCGCCACGCATGTCACCACGCGTGACGCCACGCTCGATGCCACGCCACGCAAGGCGGCCGATGGCGGCGAACTGGTGGCGGTGACATTCAAACCGTCCGCCGCGCCATCGCTGGTGATCGCGCCGGCGCAAGGCACGTGGGCATGGCAGCCGGATGGCACGCTGCGTCTGCGCGTACAGAACGGCATGCCCTGGCCGGTCACGCTCATCGTCGATATCGCATCCGGCGAGAAGCACCTGAAGACGGTGGTCGGGCTGCCGCCGGGGCCACCGCAGACGCTGTCGGTAACACTGAAAGCCACCTCGCCGCGTGCCTTCGGCATGCAGGTGGGGCCGCCGATGCCGTTCGATGACGGCAAGGACAAACGACTGGTGGCCACGGCCGTGGACGGCGCGGTGGATGCCGGCGCCATCACCTCGGTGACCATGTCCATGCCGCAACCGGGTGCCGCACAAACGCTGCTGTTCGGCGCGCTGGACACGGTGGCGGGCGATGGCGACCTGCGCAAGGCGTACACCGGCATCGTCGATCGGTACGGTCAGTACACCCGCGCGACATGGCCGGAGAAGATCGACAGCGACGCGGCCTTGAAGGAGCGCGCGGCGCTACCGGCCGACGCGGACCACGCGAAGGGTGCCGCGGCGTCGCCGGGTCTCGACCGTTTCGGTGGCCGCCTCGATCGGCCGGCACTCAAGGTCACCGGCTTCTTCCACACGCAGAAGCAGGGCGACCGCTGGTGGCTGGTGACGCCTGAGGGCCATGCGTTCTTCTCGCTGGGCGTGAATGCCGTGAACCTCACCGATGCCCGCACCTACGTGCAGGGCCGTGAATTCATGTTCCTCGATCCGGCCGTGGACCACGGCACGTTCAGCGGTGTGGCCGACAGCCGCAGCGATCAGGGCTCGCAGCGCGACAACGGCATGAACCACGGGCGATGGTGGGACATCTATTCGCAGAACGTGTCGCGCAGCCTCGACAACGACTTCGCCTCGGCGTGGCGCAAGCGCAGTGTCGATCGACTGCGCAGCTGGCGCTTCAACACCTTGGGCAACTGGAGCGACCCGGCCTTCGCCACCGACCACCGGATCGCCTACACGGTGCCGATCCTCATCAAGGGCGATTTCAACACGGTAAGCACGGGCTACGATTATTGGGGCCGGATGCCGGACCCGTTCGATCCACGTTTCCTCAAGGCCACGCAGGCGGCCGTCGCCAACGCGAGCAAGGGCGTGACGGACGACCCGTGGTTGCTCGGTTACTTTGCCGACAACGAACTGGCCTGGGCCGGGCAGGGGCCGCAAGGGCGCTGGGCGCTGGCAGTGGGCTCGCTCGCGCAGGGGCCGGAAAGCCCCGCCAAGCAAGCCTTCCTCGCCTACCTGAAAAAAACCCACGGCGATGCCGCCAGCTTCGCCAAGGCATGGGGCGTGAACGTCACCACCTGGGACCAAGTGGCCGCCAAGGGCTTCAAGGCGCCGGACCCGAGCGAAGCACATCCCGCCGTGGCCGCCGACAACATCGCCTTCCTGCGCCTGTTCGCCGATCAGTATTTCCGCACCGTCGCGCAGACGCTGAAGAAAGCGGACCCGCACCACCTGTTCCTGGGTGGCCGGCTTGCCGTTCGCACGCCGGAAGTGGAGCAGGCCAGCGCCGCCTACGCGGACGTCACCAGCATCAACACGTACACGGATGTGCCCGAGCACGGTTTCGACGTGGCGGCCTTTCGCAAGATGGACAAGCCCGTGATGATCACGGAGTTCCACTTCGGGTCGGCCGATCGCGGGCCGTTCGGTAACGGCGTGGCCGCGGTGGGTAGTGAGGAAGAGCGGGGCAAGGCCTACGCGCGCTTCGTGGACGCCGCCGTCGCGTCGGGTGTCGTTGTGGGCACGCACTGGTTCCAGTACATCGACCAGCCGGTCACCGGCCGGGTACTCGACGGGGAAAACGCGCACATCGGGCTGGTCGGCATCACCGATATCCCGTTCAAGGACTTCACCCGGGCCGTTACCGACACCAATGCCCGGGTCGGCGGGGGCTCAGGCGGCGCGCGGTAGCGGCAGGTCGACCCGGCGCTGCCGTAGCAGGTCCCGACCAAGAGCGAAGGCGATGGGCTCGGCCACGCCGACCAGGGCACTGACGGCCAGGTTCTGGTTGACGGCGTAGCTCATGGAAAACGCGATGCTGAAATGCGTCGCGGCGTACTTGATGGTGCGGGCCATGACGAAATCCTCAGATGGGAATGGATCTCATTATGGGGGTGCCGCGGGTGATGTCCAAGTGATCGTTTTGATGTTTTCGATAGCACACGACTATCGATGCAGGGCCATGAATCCCACGATGCCGACCACCATCAGGATGGCCACGGTCATGCAGGCGCTGGTCGGCTTGACCCGGCGCGCATCGACGCGTGGGACCAATCGCCAGATCAGGAAGGCGCCGAGCAGCATGTCCAGCACCAGCCAGCCGCGGACCCAGGCCAACTCGAGCAGGGAGGCATCCAGCGGTTGCCCATGGCGTGTCAGCAAAAGCACCGCCCCGCCCACGCCCAGCGCGATCAGCAGCCAGACCAGCATGGCGAGATAGGTGCGGTTGAACACCACCGGGGTGCGTTCGAGCCAGCGCAGGGCCGACCAGCCGATCAGGGCCGGCACGACCGCGCCGACGCTGGCATAGAGCACCAGCCAGATGATGGCCGACAACAGGGTGAGGAGGGTCTGGGTCACGTGGGCCGGGATCAGTACGGTGTGCCGAAGCGGGACAGCGCCTTGCTCATCAGCCAGGCGGGCCCGATCAGCAGGTATTGCAGGTCGGTCAGGAAGGAGGGTCGCTTGCCCTCGATCCGGTGACCGATGAACTGGCCGACCCACGCGACCACGAAGACGATGATGGCCGACCACAGCAGGCCACTGCTGCCGATGCTGCGGTAAAGCGAATCGGTCACCAGGGCCAGGATGATGAAGGCGCCCGCCATGGCGAGGCCGATCTTGCGCGACAGCCGGTAGAAGTAGAAACAGAAGGCCAGGAACATCGCCAGCACCGCCCACAGCCCCGGGCGCCCGAGCCAGGCCGGCACAGGCAGCAGCCAGAACAACGCCACCACGGACCAGGTAATGGCCGGCACGCAGATCCAGTGGATCAGCTGGTTGGTCTCGTTCTGGTGGTCACGGCCGTAGTTGCCGAACCAGCGTGCCGCGTCGCGCATGAAAACCCCCGGAGGCGTGGCGTCCCAGGCCGGACATGGCGCTCCGGCCTGGGCGTGGAAGGTAAGCGTTGAGCCTGGCGCGCTGCAGGTCAACCTTGCGGTGCGGCAAGGCTCAGGTCAGGCGGATGCCGGCCAGCTTGTCCAGGGCCTCGGCGTACTTGGCGGCCGTGCCTTCGATGACGTCGGCAGGCACCTTCGGCGCGGGCGGCGTCTTGTTCCAGCCCAGGGCCTCGAGGTAGTCGCGGACGAACTGCTTGTCATAGCTGGGCGGGCTGATGCCGCGCTGGTAGTTGTCTGCCGGCCAGAAGCGCGAGGAGTCGGGGGTCAGCATCTCGTCCATCACGTGCAGCACCCCGTGCTCGTCCGTGCCGAACTCCAGCTTGGTGTCGGCGATGATCACCCCGCGCTCGGCGGCGTAGGCCGCGGCAAAGGCGTAGATCGCCAGGGTGGCCTCGCGCACGGCGTTGGCCAGCTCGCTGCCCACCGCATCCACCACGACGTCGAAGCTGACGTTTTCGTCGTGGTCGCCCACGGCGGCCTTGGTCGACGGGGTGAAGATCGGCTCCGGTAGCTGCTGCGCCTGCTCAAGGCCCTGGGGAAGGCGGATGCCGCAGATCTCGCCGGTGGCCTGGTAGGCCTTCCAGCCGGAACCGATGATGTAGCCGCGGGCGATGGCCTCGACCGGCACGGGCTTCAGCCGCTTGGTGATGACGGCACGCTTCGCATAAAGCGCAGGGTCCACGCCGGCGGGGAGTACCGAGGCGACATCCTCGCCGGTGAGATGATTCGGAATGATGTGCCGGGTCTTCTCGAACCAGAAGTTCGAAATCTGGGTCAGCATTTCACCCTTGCCGGGGATCGGGTCCGGCAGCACCACGTCGAACGCCGACAGCCGGTCGGTCGCGACCATCAGCAGGCGGTTGCCGGGCAGGGCGTAGACGTCGCGCACCTTGCCGCGATGGATGAGCTCGAGGCCGGGCAGGTCGGATTGCGAGAGGGTGGTCGGCACGGCGAAAGCTCCGGAGGGGACAGTTCGAAGGCCGCCATTGTACGGCCGCCTTCGCGTATTTACCGGCGGCCCTGGCGTTCCGGGCGATGGGTCTGACCGATGGGCCCTGGCGTTCCGGGCGATGGGTCTGACCGATGGGCCTGGGCGTCCCTACCGATGGGACCGACCAATGGGCCTCGGGGGTAGGAGCGCACGATGTGCGCGATCCGTCTACGTCACCTATGGCGAACGAAGCCATCCCCCGCCATGGGCAAGGCGTTTCCAAACGCCAAACGAAGCCACACCGACCATCACAACCGGGTTCACGGAAGCGCCTGCCTGTGCCGACGCCCCGCTTTATTCGCAGCGTCGGAGGCTGAGGGTTCGCGCACATCGTGCGCTCCTACCCGCAGGCGGACGTAGCTGAGGATTCGCGCACATCGTGCGCTCCTACCCGCAGGCGGACGTAGTCCGCCTGCTAGAATTCCCGGTTACTGCCCTTATTACCTTGCCATGCGATTCCTACTGCACGCGGCGCTTCTCTTGGCCGTTTCCGCCACCGCCCACGCCGCCGCGCCGCCTGCCAGGCCGGCGCGACTGGGGCTGTGCGCGGCGTGCCATGGCGAGGACGGCATGGCGCGGATACCGGGTGCGCCAAACCTGGCGGGACAGAAGCTCGATTACCTGCGCGATGCGTTGCGCCAATACCGTGACGGCCGCCGCGACATCCCCGTGATGCGGGCGGCCACCGGCCCACTCACCGATGCGGAGCTCGACCAGCTGGCCCAGTGGTTTTCCGCACAGATCCCCTCCAGGGCCGCTCCATGAACTTTTCCGGCACTCTCATCGGCGCGGTCCTGGGCATGTGGGCTACCCACAACCTGCTCGGCGCGCTCATCGGCGGCGCGCTCGGCTTCATGTTCGACGCCAGTCGCCAGCAGCAGCGCCGACGCACACCCGCGCAGGGTGGCTACATCGCGCCGCTGTTCGCGCTGATCGGCGCGGTGGCCAAGGCGGACGGGCACATCTCGCAGGCGGAGATCGCCATCGCCGAGCGGCTGATGGCCCGCATGAGCCTGGACCAGGAGCAGCGCCGTCAGGCTATCGACGCGTTCAACGAGGGCAAGCAGCCCGAATTCAACGCCACCGAGGTCATCGACGAGCTGCGCCAGTGGGTGGGCCACCGTCGCGACCACGCGTTTCCGGTGATCGACGTAGTCATCGAGACCGTACTGGCCGAGGGCGGCAATCCGTCCACGGAGAAAATGGGCATCCTGCGCCAGCTGGCCTTCGCGTTGCGAGTCAGCGACATGGAGCTGATGGCGCTGATGGCGATGAAGGGCTATGCCTGGAACGCCACGGGCGGCGGCCGGGCCTACGGCAACCCCGGCGGTGGCGGCGGCGGTTACGTGCCGCCGCAGCGAAACACGGCCGGCCCCGATCCCTATGCCGTGCTGGGCATCCAGCGTGGTGCGGACGATCGCGCCATCAAGCGCGCCTACCGCAAGCTGATCTCGGAACACCACCCCGACCGTCTCGGCGACCTGCCCGACGACATGCGCCGCCGCGCGGAATCGCGGGCCAGCGAGATCAATGCGGCGTACGAGCGAATCAAGGCGGAGAAGGGCTTCAAGTAAGGCGTCGCGTGGCGTCCAAGACGCAGCCGGCGGGTGTGCAAAATGCATCCAGTTGTCCGCAAAATGCATCCGGCGCTGCGCAAAACACGTTCGGCGGTGTGCAGAACACATCCGGCGGTGCATAAAACGCGTCCGGCCTCGCGTAGGAGCGCACGCATGTGCGCGACATGTGTTGAGGCCGGGACTGGGAGCTGGCGCACCAGCTCGGTGGTTGTCGCGAAAAGATGTCGCGCACGTGCGTGCGCTCCTACCGGGCGGGTGTCGTGGCAGGCGGATGTCGTGGCGGGGGATGGGGGTGTGTACGCCCCGGGTCGCGGCGGGGTCGTGTACGCCGCTTTTAGGGCCGCCGGGTTAAGCTGCCGGCTTCCGTCGACACGACCACGGTATTCGCCATGCCCAAGCAAGCCCCCGTCATCGCCCCGTCCATCCTCTCGGCCGATTTTGCCCGGTTGGGCGAGGACACCCGCAAGGTGCTCGATGCCGGCGCGCAGTGGGTGCACTTCGACGTGATGGACAACCATTACGTGCCCAACCTGACCATTGGGCCGATGGTGCTCAAGGCGTTGCGCGATTACGGCATCACCGAGCACATCGACGTGCACCTGATGGTCAAGCCGGTGGATCGCATCGTGCCGGACTTCGCCAAGGCCGGCGCGCGCAGCATCAGCTTCCATCCGGAGGCCAGCGAGCACGTCGATCGCACCATCCAGCTGATCCAGGGCGAGGGCTGCGAGGCCGGCCTGGTGTTCAACCCGGCCACGCCGCTGAACTGGCTGGACTACGTGCTGGACAAGATCGACATGGTGCTGATCATGTCGGTCAACCCGGGCTTCGGCGGCCAGAAGTTCATCCCCGGCGCGCTGGACAAGATCCGCCATGTGCGCGAGCGCATCGACGCCAGCGGCCGCAATATCCGGCTGGAAGTGGACGGCGGCGTCAACGCCGACAACATCGGTGCCATCGCGGCCGCGGGCGCGGACACCTTCGTGGCGGGCTCGGCCATCTTCACCGCGCCGGACTACGCCGACGTGATCCGCCGGATGCACGCTGCCATCGACGGCGGTTGAGCCCATTTTCACGATGTAATAGCAAACCCGGTAGTATGGTAATGGCAGGGTAAGGGTAGCCCCACACGAGGGGCCGCCTGAAAAGGGATCGATTCGACCGCTCGGGAGACAGGCTCATGCGCATGTTCCGCACGCTTTCGTTCGCCATACTCGCCACGTTTGCCATGGGCAGCGCGGTCGCCGACACCGTGGCCGAGCCGGCCGACCCGCGCGCCCTGTTGCGCAAGGTCAACGCCTACTGCCCCGGCGGCATCCAGCGCATCCTCCCTGGCGAGTATTACTTCTGTGCCGCGGCACGCGATTTTGGGTATGGCCATAACAGTCGTGCCCGCGAACGCCTGCGCGACGCGGCCTACTGGGCCAACAAGCCCGCCCAGTACGTGCTGGGCCTGATGTATTACAACGGCGACGAAGGCCCGGCCAACCGCCCGCTGGGCGTGGCCTGGCTGGCGCTGGCGTCCGAGCGCCACGACCCGCGTTTCGAGCCCGCGTTCGCCAAGGCCTACCTGGAGTTGTCGCCGGCGGAGAAGGCGCAGGCGGATGCCTACTGGGCCGACCTGCGCGCCAAGTACGCCGACGCGACGGCCGGCAACCGGGCGCATCGCATCTACCTCGCGGAAATGCGCAACCTCGAGGCGGCGGCCATGTTCGGCGGCTCCATCTTCATCGACGGCCTGTCGCCGCAGAACGGCGAGGAGATCGGCCAGTTCAATGCCGGTGGCGGCTCACGCGTCGGCAGTGGCATGCGTGGCTTCTCGATGGAGCGACTGATCGCCGCGACGGGCGAAGACTACTTCCGCGGCCTCAACGGCAGCGTGACCGTCGGCGATCCGCAGATGGTGCAGCTGGGCAGCGTGGTGACCAAGCCGACCACGCGGGCCGAGTGACGCCCACATAAAAATCTCCCCTGGCCGTCGGGACAGGGGAGCGAAGGAAGCTCCGGCAGGAGCATTCGGGGGAAACGGTCAGTGCAGGCCGAACAACACACCCAGCACGAGGGCGCCCAGCGCCAGGGCCACGCGTAGCGGCTCGAAGTCGCGCTCGAGTTCGGTGTTGTCCGCGTCGGGTTTGGTCGTCATCGTCGTATCTCCATCCGCGCCACAAGCGCGCCGTCATGCCTAGTTGAATGCCGCGCTCGGCGGACGGAGCGTCCGACAAGGGGCAATCCGCGGATGGTTTATGGCAAACCGAAGGCAAAGGGTTCGTGCACGGCGCGCAAGGGCCGGGGATAGGGCGAAACGCGGGCAATCCACGGGCGGGCCTTGCGCCGACGGGCCCCCCATAGCACCCTGCGCACGCCGATCCTCCACACCGGAATACTCATGGCCCGCAGCATCGCCATCGTCGAAGACGAACCCCTCATCCGCGCCAACTACGTCGAGGCGCTGAACCGCTTCGGCTATGAAACGCGGGGCTACGGCTCGCGTCGCGATGCCTCCACCGCCTTCGCCATGCGCCTGCCCGAGCTGGTCATCATCGATATCGGCCTGGGCGACGAGCCGGAAGGCGGGTTCGACCTCTGCCGCGAACTCAGGGCCAAATCGGCCACGCTGCCGATCATCTTCCTGACCGCGCGCGATTCGGATTTCGACGTCATCTCCGGCCTGCGCCTGGGCGCCGACGATTACCTGTCCAAGGACACCAGCCTGCACCAGCTGGCCGCACGCATCGCCGCGCTGTTCCGGCGGATCGAGTCGCTGAAGGCGCCGGCAGCCAGCGAGACGGTGATCGAGCATGGGCCGCTGAAGCTCGAATCCGAGCGCATGCGCGTGCTGTGGAACGGCATCGAGATTCCGCTGACCGTCACCGAATTCTGGATGGTGCACACGCTGGTGCGTTTCCCCGGCCACGTGAAGAACCGCGACCAGCTGATGCGCGAAGCCGAGCTGGTGGTGGACGACGCGACCATCACCTCGCACATCAAGCGCATCCGCAAGAAGTTCATCGCGCTGGCGCCGGATTTCGACGCCATCGAAACCGTGCACGGCGTGGGCTACCGCTGGACGCCGTGATGCTCCACGCATGAGCCTGCGCCAGAAGCTGCTGCTGGTCGCCCTGTGCACGCTGGCCCTGCCGGTGGCGGGGTGGCTGTACGTGCGCCAGATGGAAACGCTGCTGCGCGAAGGCCAGGCGCAGGCCCTGGTGGCCTCCGCACGCGCCATGGCCCGCAGCCTCGTGGTGGTCGACGCACCGCTGCCGCCCGCCGGGCCGGTCTGGTACGTGCAGCACACCAGCGTGCCGATCACGGTCGACGGGTACGCCGACGACTGGGCCTCGCTCAGCCCGTGGGCGCAGACGCTGGGCAAGGCCGCGCGGGTGATGCTGGCCGAAGACGATCGCTGGATGTATTTCTACGTGGACGTGCGCGCGCCCCAGCGTCACCGTGCGGATGCCGCGGATCGTCTCGCGCTCAATGCCGATCACCTGATCGTCTCCATCGCCAGCGGCGACGACACCCAGCGCTACCTCATGGCCAGCGCCGCACCGGGTGCGACGACGGCCATCGCCCTGGATGCGGACGCCGGCGTGTTGCCCGACCGCATCAATGCGCAGTGGCAGGAGGACGGTAGCGGCTTCCGGGTGGAGTTCAAGCTGCCGCGCGGCCTGCGCCTGGATCGCTTCGGACTCGGTGTCCACATCGCCGCCGACGGCGACAGCGAGCCGCTGACGGCCGACAATCGCCCGCTGCTGGATTTCTCCACGTCGCTGTCGCAGGAAGTGTCGCGGCTGGCGCCCGATGGCGTGCGTGTCCGCATCCTGTCGCCCGATGCCTGGCTGGTGGCGCAGAGCGGCAAGCTGTCGTTGCCGGACCTGCCCGCCGGCGATCGTCCCGGCTGGTTTGCGTCGCTGGTGTATCGATCGTTGCTGGCGACGCGGATGGACAGCGACAGTGCGTGGGCGGAAGACGCCCCCCGGGTGGACCTGCCCGAGGTGCGCGAGGCGATGCGGGGCAAGACCGCCACGGCATGGCGTGCGGGCGAGGCACGCGGCAGCGTGGTGCTGGCCGCCGCGATGCCGCTGCAGATGCGCGGCCGCAGCCACGGCGTGGTGTTGCTGGAGCAGCCCAGCCGCTCGGTGCCGCTGCTGGCCAACCGCGCGCTGTTCGGCCTGCTGCTGACCAGCTTCGCCGTGCTGCTGGTGGCCGGCGGCGTGCTGCTGCTGTTCGCCACGCGGCTCACTTTCCGCCTGCGTCGCCTGCGTAACGCGGCAGAACGGGCACAGGCCAACGACGGCCGTCTGGACGGCCCGTTCCCGCTGACCGACGCCACCGACGAACTGGGCGACCTGGCGCGCAGCTTCGAGCGCCTGTTCGAGGTGGTGGGCGGCTACACGGACTACCTGCGCACGCTGGCGTCCAAGCTGTCGCACGAACTCAACACGCCACTGGCGATCGTCAAGTCGTCGCTGGATAACCTGGATCATGCCGGCCTGCCGCCGGAAGCCGCACCCTACCTGGCCCGGGCGCGCGATGGCGTGGCACGCCTGGGCCAGCTGGTCCGCGCGATGAGCGAAGCCAGCCGCATGGAGCGCGCCATAGCGTCGGCGGAGGCGGAAGACGTCGACCTGGCGGCCGTCGTGCGCGGCTGCGCCGAAGGCTATCGCGCCCTGGCCGGCGAGCGCCGCCTCGACGCCGATCTGCCGCCCACGCCGGTGCTTATGCACTGTTCGCCGGAACTCATCGCGCAGGCGCTCGACAAGCTGTTCGACAACGCGCTGTCGTTCACCGCACCGGATGGCTGGTTGCGCATCGCCCTGCGCCCCACGCCCGATGGCGCCGACATCGAGCTGGCCAACCAGGGCCCGCCGCTACCCGCGGCGATGCAAGGCCGCCTGTTCGACTCGTTGGTCAGCCTGCGCGACAAGGCCACCCCCGGCGACGCACCGCACCTCGGTCTTGGCCTGTACGTCGTCCGCCTGGTCGCCGAACGCCACCAGGGCAGCGCCAGCGCCCGCAACCTCGACGACGGCGTGGCCTTCACCCTCCACCTTCGCGGCCTCCCCCGCCAACGCCTGGGCTAACCACCCCAACGCGAACGCCCCTCCCACACCGCACCGTCGTAGGAGCTCACGATGTGAGCGATCACCCCGCCGTTGTGTAGGAGCTCACGATGTGAGCGATCACCGCATCGTATTTTTGCGTAGCGGTGATGAAGAGCATCGCCCACATCGTGGGCTCCTACCAGGGGGCGGGAGGGTGGTCGCGGCCCCATCCCCGTCATGTTGGGCCTACAATCGCGGGTCATCCCAAGGTCACTGCTGACGACCCATGATTTCCCGCGAACAATTCGACGCCTACGCCGCCGAGGGCTTTACCCGCATCCCGTTGGTACGGGAGGTCTTTTCCGACCTCGATACACCGCTGTCGGTGTACCTCAAGCTGGCGGATGGCCCGTACACCTTCCTCTTCGAATCGGTGGAAGGCGGGGCGACCTGGGGTCGTCACTCGATGATCGGGCTGCCGGCGCGGCGGGTGTATCGCCTGCGCGGGCACGAGCTGGAAGTGGAGGAAAGCGGCGAGGTGATCGAGCGGCGCCACCTGGACGATCCGTTGGCCGAGATCGAGGTGCTGCGCAGGCAGTACGAGGTGCCGAAGCTGCCGGGGCTGCCCGACTTCACCGGCGGCCTGGTCGGCTACTTCGGCTTCGAGACCATCGGTTACATCGAGGAACGGCTGGCGCAGTGGGACAAGAAAGACGAGCTGGGCACGCCCGACGTCCTGCTGATGCTGGCGGACGAGATCGCGGTGTTCGACAACCTCAAGGGGCGCCTGTACCTCATCGTGCACGCGGACCCGTCCAGGCCGCAGGCCTATGCGGAAGCCATGCGGCGACTGGATGCCCTGACGTTCCGCCTGCGCCAGGGCGGTGTGTCGTACCCGCAGCTGCTGCAGCCGGCCGCGCTGGATGAATCCGACTTCAAGTCGTCGTTCACCCGCGAGGAATACGAGGCCATGGTGCGCAAGGCGCAGGAATACATCCTGGCCGGCGACATCTTCCAGGTGGTGCCGTCGCAGCGCCTGAGCGTCGGTTTCAACGCCCGTCCGGTGGATGTGTATCGCGCGCTACGCGCCACGAACCCGTCGCCCTACATGTTCTTCATCGACATGGGCCCGACCCAGATCGTCGGCTCGTCGCCGGAGATCCTGGTGCGCCTGAAGAACGGTCGCGTGGTGCTGCGTCCCATCGCCGGCACGCGCCGCCGCGGCAAGGACGAGGCGGAGGACATGGCGCTGGAGACCGAGCTGCTGGCCGACCCCAAGGAGCGCGCCGAGCACCTGATGCTGATCGACCTGGGCCGCAACGACGTGGGCCGGGTCAGCCAGACGGGCACGGTGGAACTGGCCGAATCCTTCGTGGTGGAGCGCTACTCGCACGTGATGCACATCGTCTCCCAGGTGGAAGGCGACATCCGCGGCGATCTCTCCTACATGGACGTGATCAAGGCGACCTTCCCGGCCGGCACCGTCAGCGGCGCGCCTAAGGTCCGCGCGCTGGAAATCATCCAAGAGCTGGAGCCGTTCAAGCGCAACATCTACGCGGGCGCCATCGGCTGGCTCGGCTGGTGGGGCGATGCCGACACGGCCATCGCGATCCGCACCGCCGTGATCCAGGATGGTCGCCTGCACGTGCAGGCGGGCGGCGGCGTGGTCTACGACTCCGACCCGGCCGCGGAGTGGGAAGAGACGATGAACAAGGGGCGGGCGTTATTTCGTGCGGTGGCGCAGGCGGCGAGGGGGCTGTAATGTCCATCTCGTCGCGCTTGCAACCGGTTGCGGTCGAAGAGGCACCTACGTTCAGCGCATCCGCCCCCACGGAACGAGAGAGCCCCATGATCCATCCACGCACGCTTATCGCCGCCGGCAGCCTGGCCTTCATGGCTGCCGCCACCGCCACGCCGTCCCTGGCCCGTGAGCCCTTCTGCGACGACATCGCGTCGCGCACGCAGGCCCTGGCGCTGATCGAGACGCTCAATGCCGACCTGCTCAGCCATCCCAGCGCCACGCTGACGCTGGAGCGCTGGTGCGGCGACCACGAACTGGCCGCCGTGCCGACCATCGTCGCGCGCCGGATCAAGGGCCAGGACAAGCCGCTGCCCGACGACGCAAGGCAGACCCTTGGCATCGGACCGGACGAGCCGGTGCGCTACCGCCACGTCCAGCTGGTGTGCGGCGAGCGCGTGCTGTCCGAGGCCGACAACTGGTACGTGCCGTCGCGGCTCACGCCGGAAATGAACCAGATCCTGGACACCACTGACCAGCCGTTCGGCAAGGTAGTGCAGGCGCTGAATTTCCGTCGCCAGACCACCAGCGCCGACCTGCTCTGGGCGCCGCTGCCCAAGGGCTGGGAGATGGATGCGCCGCTGCCGCCGCCGAAGTGGGGCCCGCTGGCCATTCCGCACGATGTGTTGCAGCACCACGCGGTGCTGTTCACTGGCAGCAACCAGCCCTTCAGCCTGCTGGTCGAGACCTACACCTCCGAGGTGCTGGCCTTCGGGCGTCGCCCCTGAGTCCTCAAAGGCCCACTCAAAGGGCTTGGTCCAGCGCCTGGTAGAAACGCTCCGGCGCCTCGATCATCGGCGCATGGCCCAGCCCATCGAGCGGAATCAGTCGGGCGCCGGGGATCTTCGCGGCGGCTTCCCTGCCCAGGGTGGGGTAGTCGCCGAGCGTGGCGGCGATGGCCGGCGGCGTGCCGTCCTTGCCGATCACCGTGCGGTCGGCCTGGCCGATGATGAGCACGGTCGGCACGCGGATCAGCGGGAACTCGTAGATCACGGGCTGCGTGTAGATCATCTCGTAGGTGAGCGCGCCGGCCCACGATGACGTCTCGCGCCCGTCGCCTTCGTACTGGCCGGCCTGCATCAGCACCCAGCGGTCGTAGGCCGGGTTCCATTTGCCGTCGTAGTAGCTCTTCATCTGGTACGCCTTGATGCTGGCGTAGGACGTTTTCAGCTCGCCCGCATACCACTGGTCCACACTGCGCCAGGGCACGCCCTTGGCGCGCCAGTCTTCCAGGCCCAGCGGGTCGACCAGCACCAGTTTTTCCACGCCCTCGGGATACATCAGCGCGTAGCGCGCGCCGATCATGCCGCCCATCGAATGAGCGATCACGGTGGCCTTGTCCACGCCCAGGCTGGCGAGCAACGCATGCGTGTTGGCGGCCAGCTGGTGGATGCCGTAGGGATATTCGCGCGGCTTGGACGACTTGCAGAAGCCGATCTGGTCGGGGATCACCACGCGGTAGCCGCGATCGCGCAGGCGCTCGGCGGTGGCCACCCAGTACGGGCCGCAGAAATTCTTGCCGTGCAGCAGCACCGCGGTGTGGCCGTTCGGATGGGCGGGCATGAGATCCATGTACGCCATGTCGAACGCGCGGCCTTCGCTGTGCACGGTGAACATCGTGACCGGATAGGGATAGGACGCGCGCTCCAGGCGTGCGCCCAGCGCCTCGACGCGTGGGGTGTCGTCCGCCAAGGCGGGCAGAGCGGGAAGCAGTAGAGAGAGGGCAAGAAACACGCGACGCATCGCCATACTCCGACAGGGGATATCGGCCATCGTAGGACACCCCGGTGTGAAGGCCGGTGGCATACTCGTTCGCCTGAGTCCTACAGGGAGTGCCACCTCATGTCCGAGATCGATCCGCCGCTGCGCGAGTATGCCAAGCCACCGCTGACGCGCGGTGTGGACCCGCAGCGCATGAACTGGCTATGGCAACTTATCGTGCAGGCGACGGATCTGGATCCGTCCGACGTGCGCAAGGCGCTCAATGCGATGGGTGTCGGCGCGACCGACAAACGCGTGGCCAGCTGGCAGGTCGGCGATCGCGATGAAGACTATTTCCCGCTGACCATCGCGGAGCTGGAGCGCAACCTTCGCGCCGTGGTCGCATGGAAGAAGGCCAGGAGCGACGCATCCGACGCCCCGGCCAGCGATCAGGCGTAGCGCTCGGACAGGAACCGGAAGAACGCGCGAAGCCCCTGGGCTTCGCCACCGCGCGGATGCGCCGGTCGGTCGGCGTCGTTCCACGAGTAGGTGTCCAGGTGCATCCAGTTCTGGTTTTCCGGCACGAACCGCTCCAGGTACAGCGCTGCGGTAATCGCGCCCGCGTGCCGCGACGCGCCGGAGTTGGCGAAGTCGGCCACGTGCGATTCCAGCATGCGCCGGTACGGCCGCCACAAGGGCAAGCGCCACAGCGGATCGGCGGACACCTCGGCCGCACCGATCACATGATCGGCCAGTGCATCGCGGTTGGTGAACAGCGCCGGCACCTCGGGCCCCAGCGCGACGCGCGCGGCACCGGTCAGCGTGGCGAAATCCACGATCAGGTCAGGCGTCTGCTCCACCGCGAACGCGAGGGCATCGCACAGCACCAGCCGGCCTTCGGCATCGGTGTTGTCCACTTCGACGGTCAGGCCCGCACGCGTGCGGATGATGTCGCCGGGGCGCATGGCGCTGCCGCTGATCGCGTTTTCCACGGCCGGCACCAGCAAGGTCAGCCGCACGGGCAGCTTGGCCTTCATGACCAGGCTCGCCAACGCGATCGCGTGCGCGGCGCCGCCCATGTCTTTCTTCATCCAGCGCATGCCGTCGGACGGCTTGATGTCCAGGCCGCCGGTGTCGAAGCACACGCCCTTGCCGATAATGACCAGCCGGGGGTTGGTGTTCTTGCCCCAGGTCAGCTCGATCAGGCGCGGTGCGCGATGGCTGGCGCGGCCCACGGCATGGATGGTGGGGAAGTTGGCGGCCAGCAGGTCGTCGCCGATCCACTCGTGCACCTTGGCCTTGTGCGGGGCGGCCAGCGCGTGGATGGCTTCGGCCAGTTGCTCGGGGCCCATGTCCTCGGCCGGCGTATTGACCAGGTCGCGTACCTGATAGGTCGCATCGATGATCGGCTGCAACGCGCGCGACGTGGCCGTATCCACCACCAACTGCGCCGGCGCACGGCCGCGCGCGCGATAGCGCTCGAAGCGATACGCGCCCAGGGCCCAGCCCAGCGCTACCAGGTCGGTGTCGGTCGCCACGCTTTCCTTGGCGATCTCGTAGTTGCCTTCCGGCAGACGGTAGGGCAACGCACCCAGTGCCATCAGCGGTTCGGAGGCGTCCACGCCCACCAGCACGCGCTCGATCGCACCGTTGGCGTCAGGTAGCAGGAGTACCGAGCCGGGGCTGGGACGGAAGCTGGTCGAGGTCATCCACTGTCGGTGCGCCGCGGTGAGCCTCGCTTCCAGCGCAGGCGCGCTGGAGGCATCGATCATCTCGATCGGGATGGAGCGGCGCTTGCCGGGCTTGGTATCGATCAGTGACGACATCAGGGCTCCCGTGCCCCGCGGTGTGACACCGCGTATGGGAAGGTGGTGAACGGTATGACAGCTATTCTAGCTGTCAGTGGCCGTCGACGCTTCTATCCAGTCGGCAAGGGATGTCATGTCAGTGAATTCCAGTTCCGGTGCAGGCCCATGCGACCACACCGCGCCGTCGCGATTGAGCCACACGGTGCGCATGCCGGCCTCGCGCGCGCCCACCACGTCCAGCAGCGGATCGTCACCGACGTGAAGAACTTCGTGCGGCGGCAGGCCCAGCGCCTCGGCCGCGGCCAGGAAGATGCGTGGGTCGGGTTTGGCCACCCCCACGCCCGAGGCGCTCAGGCGGGTATGGAACAGGTGGTGGAGGCCGATGACTTCCAGATCGGCGTTGCCGTTGGAGATCGCCACGAGCGGCACGCGCTCGACGATCCGCTCCAGCGCGGCCAGGGAATCGGGGTAAAGCTCGACGTTGTTGCGGGCGGCGAAATAGATGCGCCAGGTTTCGTCGACCGGGGCGTCATCGATGCCGCAGGCGGCGAACGCGTGGCGGATGGTCAACCGGCGCTGTTCGCTGAAATCGTGGGAGAGGTGCGTGTTGTCGCGGGCGATCTGCTCGCGAAGCTCGCGCATGGCCTCCAGGGGCCATGCGCGGGCGACTTCGGGATGGTGCTGTTGCAGCCACCGGTCCACGCAGTGCTCGGCCTCGATCAGGGCCGGCAGTACCGGCCACAGGGTGTCGTCGAGGTCGAGGGAGACGGCGCGGACGAGCACGACTTAGCGGGCGCCGACCTTCAGCATCTGGCCCGGATGGACATTGTTGTCCTTCAGGCCGTTCATGGCGCGGAGCTTGTCGACCTCGACGTCGTTCTTCTTGGCGATGGAGTACAGCGTGTCACCGGCCGACACCTTGTAGGTGCGCGAGGCGGCGGCCGACTTCTTCTCGGACTTCGCCTCGGCCTTCTCAGCTTTTTCCGCCTTGGCCGCAGGTGCCTTGGCCTTGGGCGCCTCGGCTACCTTGGGCGTTTCGACGCGCGTCGACTTCTCGGTGGCGTCCACCGGGGCCGCCGGCTTGGCGACCGGCTTGCCCTTCACGGTCACGGCATCGGCCGTGACCTTGGCGAACTTGCCACCGACCTTCGCGTTGTCGGACACCGTGACCGCTTCCGAACGAACACCGGAGAAGCCCATGTGCGCCGAGGTGCTGACGCTGGCGGCGACATGCGCGAACTGCGACGGCTCGGCCGTGGTGGCGACGGAGGCCTTGGCTTCCTTCGCGACCTTGGCAGCCTTGCCCGCCTTGCCGGAGACCTGCGCCTTGGCGACGGCGGTTTCCTTCGCGGCCTCGGCGGCCGGCGTAGCGGCGGCCACGGTCGGCGTGGTCATCGCCTGGCCCACGTTGGCACGGGTGCCCACGGTGGAAGCGATCTTCGCGCGACGGGCGGCATCGCCGGAGGCCAGCGACGCGCCATCGGCGTAGGGCACCAGGCTATGCGAGCGCAGCAGCGAGCTGCCGGCACCGGAGGTGACGAACGCGATGAAATCCTTGACGTCGGCCTCTTTGGGGCCGGTGCTGTTGGAGACCAGGTAAAGCTCGGTGTACAGCGGGTAGGCGCCGCTGCCGACCGTCGACATGGACGGCGCGACGCCGTCGATGGAGAGGATCTTCACCTTCTTGTTGGACGACGCACCCGCGAGGGTGGTGGCGCCCAGGCCCTGCTTGTCCAGCGTGACGCCTTCTTCCAGCTTGGCCACGTTGACGTACAGGCGCGGCGCGGCCACCGGCTGGTTACCGCGGCCGAACAGCAGCTTGCGCAGGCTATATTCCACGCCATCGCCCGGGCTGGCCACCGCATAGAGGTTGATCGGCTGGTCGTTGCCGCCCAGTTCCTTCCAGTTGGTGATCTTGCCCATGTAGATCTCATGCAACTGCATGAGCGTGATGTTGCTGACCGGGTTGGACGGGTAGGTAACCATGACCAGCGCGTCCCACGCCACCGGCGTGAAGGTCAGCGACTGCTCGGCGGCGCCCACGGCGGGACGGGCGGAGCCGGCGATGTCGGCCGAGCCCTTGGCCACGGCATCGATGCCCGAAGCGGTGTTGAAGGGCTGCAGCTCGATCTTGCCCTTGCCGGATTTCTCCCAGGCCTTGGCCACATCGTTGACCACGCCACGGGCGGTGGTGATGTCACCCCGCCAGATCAGTGTGGAGCCGGCGGCGAGAACGGTAGCGGAGGCACTGAGGCCGATCAGCGTGGCGGTGAACAGTCGCGCAAGACGAAGAGACATGGACGGCAAGAACCTCGGGACGGAAGCGGGGTTGGCAATGGGGCGCCATTGTGGGCCAAGGCGGGCGCGCGCGCACCATTGGCGTCGTTCAGCATCGTGCCCACCCCAACCGGAACGTAGCCTGTCGGGATGGGCCCGCCTTCGAAGGGGCTCAAAGCATCGCGTAATAGACGGCCTCGCCGCGCACCACGGTCAGCAGCAACTGCCGTCCGGCCAGGGCGGTGCCGACGGGCAGACCCTTCACCGAGGCCACCTTGCGCTGGCCGATGCCGATCACGATGTCGCCGTCGCGCAGCCCCGCGCGGTCGGCCGCGGAGCCGCGCCTGATCCCGCTCATGGCCACGCCGAACAGGCCGGCGGCGCGCTGCTCAGGGCTGAGGTCGCTCAGCACCACGCCCGCCAGTCGCCCGTCCACCTTGCCGCCGTCCAGCGTCGCCAGCCGCGGCGCCTCGATGGTGGCCTGCACATCGCGGGCCGCGCCCTCGCGCTTCACCGACAGCGTGACCTTCGCGCCCAGCGGCAGCAGGCCCTCGGCATTGCGCACGTCCTGCGAGCTGCGGACGGCCTTGCCGTCGACGGCGGTCAGCACGTCACCCGTCTGCAAGCCTGCACCCTCGGCGGGGGAGCCGGTGTCGACCCGGGTCACCACCGCGCCCGTGGTGTCCTTCAGGCCCAACGCCTGGGCGATGCGCGGCGTGATGTCCTGCACCTCCACGCCCAGGTTGCCGCGGCGCACCTTGCCGTAGGCCAGCAGCTGCTTCATCACGCCGGTGGCGAGGTCGGTCGGGATGGCGAAGCCGATGCCGACGTTGCCGCCCGAGGGGGTGAAGATCATCGAGTTGATGCCGACCAGTTCGCCGCGCAGGTTGACCAGCGCGCCGCCGGAGTTGCCGGGGTTGATCGAGGCGTCGGTCTGGATGAAGTTCTGGAAGCCCTTGCCCAGGCCCGAACGACCCAGCGCGGAGACCATGCCCGAGGTGGCTGTCTGGCCCAGCCCGAACGGATCGCCCACGGCCACCACGAAGTCGCCCACGCGCAGTTGCGACGAATCCGCAATGGGTAGCGCCTGCAGTTTGTCCGCGGGAATCTGCAGCAGCGCCACGTCGGTGTCCGGATCGCTGCCGACCAGCTTCGCCTTCAGGTCGCGCCCATCCTGCAGGGTGACCGTGATGTCGTCCGCGCCGCCCACCACATGGTGGTTGGTCAGCACGTAGCCCTTGGCCGCATCCACCACCACGCCCGAGCCCAGGCTCTGCTCCACACGCTCGCGCGGCGCGCCCTGGTTGCCGAACAGCTGGCGAAACAGCGGATCGTCGAAGTAGGGATCGCGCGCCCGCACGCGTGTCTTGGTGGAAATGTTGACCACCGCAGGTGTCACCTTCGACAGCATCGGTGCCAACGAGGGCAATGGCTCGCCGTTAACGGCGGGTGGCAGGGCGGCAAACGCGGGCGTGGCGAGGGCCATCGCCAGGGCGCCGCTGAGCAGCAGATTCGGCATCCGCCGGGGGATAGGAAACGGCATGGGTGTACTCCTTGGCTGTGTGCACCAGGCACATCGATCGCCGCCTTCGACCACAGTCGCGTCGCCGGGTTTCAAACGGTGAGATGCCTGTCTTCGACACTTTACATCGACCCACGGCGGGGGTAAGGTTCCCACCGTCGTAACCACAACATCTTGTGTTCTGCTGTTCGCTATTTACCAAGCACTGGTGTTGCGGATCGTCAGGTACCAGCGACAAACCTTCGTCCGCCAAGGCATTTTTGCCGGCGGGCAGGGCGAGCGAGGATGGTCGGCAGCACTCGGGGGGAGGGCTGTCGATGCGTGGGGCCGACTCAGCCCAACCCACACGGCCTACAGAAGCCGAGACACGAGGACGACACATACATGAGCACTGCACGTGCGCAAGCCATGGGGCTTGAGACCGCGGCCATCCCGCTTCAGCCCGCCTCGTACGACATCTGGGACAAGAAATACCGCCTGAAGGCGAAGTCCGGCGTGCCCGTGGACGAGTCCGTCGACGGCACCTACCAGCGCGTCGCCCGCGCCCTGTCCGAAGTGGAAGCCACCGACGAGCTGCGCGCGCACTGGTACGAGCGTTTCCTCTGGGCGCTGCGCCGCGGGGCGATCCCCGCCGGCCGCATCACGTCCAACGCCGGCGCGCTGGCGCACAAGCCGGCCACCTCCACGATCAACTGCACCGTGTCCGGCACCATCCTCGACTCGATGGACGACATCCTGGAGAAGGTGCACGAGGCCGGCCTGACGCTGAAGGCCGGTTGCGGCATCGGCTATGAATTCTCGACGCTGCGCCCGCGCGGCGCCTACGTCTCCGGCGCCGGCGCCCACACGTCGGGCCCGCTGTCGTTCATGGATATCTACGACAAGATGTGCTTCACCGTCTCGTCGGCCGGCGGTCGTCGCGGTGCGCAGATGGGCACCTTCGACATCAGCCATCCGGACGCGAAGGAGTTCATCCGCGCCAAGCGCGAGGACGGACGCCTGCGTCAGTTCAACCTGTCGCTGCTGATCACCGACGGCTTCATGGACGCGGTGGAGAACGACCAGGACTGGCCGACCGTCTTCCCGGTGCACGTGAAGGAAAAGCACGAGATCGACCTGGACGACGCCTCCAAGGTGGTTTGGCGCGAGTGGCCCACGAAGGAGAACTACGTCACCCGCGAGGATGGCCTGGTCGCCTGCAAGATCTACGGCCACATCCGCGCGCGGCACCTGTGGGACATGATCATGGTCTCGACGTACGACTACGCCGAGCCGGGTTTCATCCTGATCGACCGCGTCAACGAGATGAACAACAACTGGTGGTGCGAGCACATCCGCGCTACCAACCCCTGCGGCGAGCAGCCGCTGCCGCCGTACGGCTCGTGCCTGCTGGGCTCGGTCAACCTCACCACCTTCGTGCGCGACCCGTTCGGCCCCAAGGCCCGGTTCGACTGGGAGGAGTACCGCGAGGTGGTCCGCGTCTTCACCCGCATGCTCGACAACGTGGTGGAGATCAACGGCCTGCCGCTGGCGCAGCAGCGTGAGGAGATCATCTCCAAGCGTCGCCACGGCATGGGCTTCCTCGGCCTGGGCTCCACGCTGACCATGTTGAAGATGCGCTACGGCACCGCCGACGCGGTGTCGTTCACCGACGAGGTGTCGCGCGAGATGGCCGTGGCCGGCTGGGAAGTGGGCCTGGAGCTGGCGAAGGAAAAGGGCCCGGCCCCGATCCTGATGCGCGAGTACGCTGTGACCGCCGAGATGCTGCGCAAGCGCCCGGAGATGGTCGCCGACGGCTGGACCGTGGGCCAGTCGATCAAGGGCAGCGTGCTGCACGCCAAGTACTCCCGCTACATGCAGCGCGTGGCCTCCGTGGCCCCGGAGTTGGTGGCCGCCCTGGCCGAGACCGGTGCGCGCTTCACCCACCACTCGTCCATCGCCCCCACCGGCACCATCAGCCTGAGCCTGGCCAACAATGCCTCCAACGGCATCGAGCCCAGCTTCGCGCACCATTACTCGCGCAACGTGATCCGCGAGGGCAAGAAGTCCAAGGAAAAGGTCGAGGTATTCAGCTACGAGCTGCTCGCCTACCGTGCCCTCATCAACGGCGATGCCCTGCCGTTCTCCGACGACCCGAAGACCCGCCTGCCGGATTACTTCGTGTCGGCCGACGACATCAGCCCCAAGGAGCATGTCGATATCCAGGCGGCCTCGCAGAAGTGGATCGACTCATCCATCTCCAAGACCGCCAATGTCCCCACGGATTATCCGTACGAGGACTTCAAGGACATCTATTTCTACGCCTATAAGCAGGGTTTGAAGGGGTGCACTACCTTCCGTTTCAACCCCGCCGCGTTCCAGGGCGTGCTGGTCAAGGAAGCGGACCTCGAGAACACCCTCTATCGCTTCGAATTGGAAGACGGTAGCGTTGTCGAACTGAAGGGTAACGACGAGGTTGAGTACGACGGTGAAATGCACACCGCCGCGAACCTTTTCGATGCCTTGAAGGAAGGCTATTACGGTAAGTTCTGACCCCGCGGAGAGGGAATACGTATGTCGAGTGAAAACCAGATCGTCGAGGGTGAATTGCCCTCGGACGACACCATCGATACCGACAGCACGCCGGCAGCGGAGACGGAAGTCGCCGCTGACGTTGCGCCTGCTGCACCGGCTGTCGCCAAGAAAGTCGTCAAGCGCAAGCCGGTCGCCAAGAAGGTGATCGACGTGACGGCGGCCACCCCGGCCAGCGACACGGCCGAGCACGACCACCACGCGTTCGACGAAGACGATGCGACCGATTCGGTCGATTCGGCCCCCGTCGTGGCCGCGAAGAAGCCGCGCAAGCCGGCGGTGCGCAAGCCGAAGGCTGCCGCTGTCGAAGCCCTGGTCGAGGCGGAAGCCCCGGCGAAGAAGGCGACGCGCAAGGCTCCGGCCAAGAAGGCCGTGGCTAAGAAAGCCGTGGCGAAGAAGGCTGCCGCCAAGAAGACCGCGGTCAAGAAGGCGCCGGCCAAGAAAGCCGCTGCCAAGAAGACCGCCGTGAAGAAGGCGACCGCCAAGAAGGCCGTGAAGAAGGCGGCGGTGAAGAAGGTTGCCGCCAAGAAGGCTGCCGTGAAGAAGGCACCGGCCAAGAAGACGGCTGCCAAGAAGACGACCGCCCGCAAGGCGACCACCTCGGCCGGTCGCAAGACCGCGGCGAAGACCACGGGTCGTACGGCCAAGTCGGCTGCCTCGAAGAAGACGGGGCGTGTCGCCAAGTCGGCGGCCGCTTCGAAGAAGACCGGTCGCGTGGCCAAGTCGGCTGCGTCGAAGAAGACCACGGGTCGGGTGGCCAAGTCGGCCGCATCGAAGAAGACGGGTCGCTCGACCAAGTCGGCGGCTGCCAAGAAGACCGGCCGTACGGCCAAGTCGGCTGCGGTCAAGAAGACGGGTCGCGTAGCCAAGTCGGCCGTCACCGGTCGCAAGGCCGCCACCAAGTCGGCTGGTCGCGTTGCCAAGAAGGTCACCGCCGGTCGCAAGACGACCGCGAAGAAGGCCAGCGCTCGCGTCGTCAAGGCTGACGCAGGCGCCCGCAAGGCGTTCAAGAAGGCAGCCGCAAGCGTCGCTCGCAGGAGCGGTGCCCGTCCGGCCACGAAGAAGACGGCTCCCAAGGCCGCCGGCAAGACGACCGCCCGCAAGGCGGTTGGCAAGAAAGCGGCTAGCGCCGTGAAGAGGTCCACTGCCAGCAAGACCGGCCGTACGTCGGCGCGCAAGTCCGCCGTTCGTGGTCGTCGCAAGTAAGTAGTACCCATCCGGCCCGGCATCCATGCCGGGCCGGATAACCTGACAGAGAAGAGATCATGGCGTTCAAGATCGACAAGAAGATCAAGGGCTACAACGTCGTCAAGCCCGAGGACAAGGCCACTCCGGCCCCCGCCGCCGCGCCCGTGAAAGAGGCTGCGCCGGTTGCCGAAGTGATCCAGATGCACGAGAGCCTGGAGCGTCCGGAAACCCTGGTCGGCAACACGTACAAGATCAAGTCGCCGCTCTTCGAGCACGCGCTGTACGTGACCGTCAACGACATCGTCCTGAACGCCGGTACCCCGCACGAACAGCGTCGCCCCTTCGAGCTATTCATCAACTCGAAGAACATGGACCATTTCCAGTGGATCGTGGCGCTGACCCGAATCCTGTCCGCCGTCTTCCGCAAGGGTGGCGACGTGACGTTCATCGTCGAAGAGCTGAAGGCCGTCTTCGACCCGCGCGGCGGCTACTTCAAGGCCGGCGGCGTCTACATGCCCAGCATCGTGGCCGAGATCGGCGGCGTGGTGGAGCAGCACATGAAGTCGATCGGCCTGATCCACGACCCGGAAATGAGCGACGCGACCCGCCAGCTGATCGCGGAGAAGCGCGCCGCTTACGAGAAGGCCAACGCGCCCAAGCCCGTCGCCGCCGTCACCCCGGCCGTGGGATCCGACGATGTCGGGGATAACCAGGGTGCCGCTGCTCACAGCAATGCCTCGGGCTTTCCGGCTGGCGCGACGCTTTGTGCCAAGTGCAATACGCAGGCGCTGGTGCTGATGGATGGGTGCCAGACTTGTTTGAATTGTGGGTATTCGAAGTGCGGGTGAGCGTCAGCAGTGGACTGTAAACAAGGCGGCCATGCGCCTTTTTCTAGTTAGGCTGGAGCACTGGAAGTCAGCTTGCACGGAGGTCGCAGCAGCGATCGTTTAAAGTGCGTCCGCTATTCTCAGCGGTAAATCTCGCTACTTGAGACTCATTTTTCTTAGCCTTCCTCCAAACGCCAAGATGCACTTGCGCAGGTGCGTCTACAAAGCAGTCGGCATGATCGAAAAGTGTACGTAGATAACGTACACTTGGTTATACAGTGCCAACCATCTGCTGGACTTGCGCATGTCGACAAACTCAGGTTCCAAACTGCTCAGCCTCCAGCGAGAGAAGGCCACTTGGCGGTCTCATAAGCTTCAAGTGAATAGTCTGCCAGCCTTGACTGCCGCTGACTTGGTATCGCTCCGTGAGCGATTAAATATGTCCCGACAGGTCTTCGCCACTTATTTGCGTACAAATGTTCGAACGCTCGAAAATTGGGAGCAGGGGCGAGCACGTCCGAATGCCCAGGCGAACACGCTGATTCGTCTGGTTATGAAGCATCCTGAGACCGTGGAATTTCTGGCCGCTCTTTGATAGCGCTGGAGAATCTGCACACTGATCCTCTCTTCAGTGTGACACGCGGTTCAAAACTTAAGATAAAAAGACGAGATAGATGAAAGATCCAATACTGAATCAAGTGCAGCGACGCATCAAGATAGATCGACTCAGCTTGCAGGACGCGGCAGGCGCTATCGGCATTGGCGTCTCAGCGCTCGAGCGCCACCTTGCAGGTGATTACGTTCGCAGTGATTCGCTTGCGAAGTATCGGCTTTGGCTGTCCGGTGCAGGTACCGATCGCCTGCCTCATCCGCAAGATGATTTTGTCGGCACTGCCGCGCCTATCGCTTATGAGGAAGACAAGCAGGAATTTTCTTCGTCACTGAATCGGCAACGGAATGTTGTCGACTTGTTTTGCGGTTGCGGCGGTATGTCATTGGGCTTCGAACGGTTCGACGAGGGTGCGGCATTTCGAATTGCTATGGCGCTAGATATCGAAGAACCGATGGTTCGAGTATTCAACTCAAACCATCCGTCGCCATCGGGCGAAATTCCTATTGCTCGACACGAGGATATTACGGACTTTCTAAGTGAGACAGAGGTGCAAGCCTTCTACTTAGATCATCTCGCAAGGTCGACGGGAAACTTTTCAATCTCCAAGCAACTCTGCGAGATTGGCCTCGCCTCACTCAAAGATACATTGAGACGGTTGGATGCAGTATTTCTCGAAGATTTTGCAGTCGTACGGCGATCCCGTGAGTACGCAAACGCCGTAAAGAGCCTGGGCTCCGGCGTGCTCGGACAAACTTCGGTTTCCGGGTTCCATAACGCTACAAAACTCCCCCCTACGGGGATTTCCTATCCCAAGATGGGTCCACTTATTTGGCACCACGACGGGCCTTCCAGTGATTCGGACATTAAAAACTTGACTGCCGATGCCGCAGTATTAAAACGTTCGCACATCAGTATGCAAAAGATTTGGGACGCAGAAGCCGATAAGTTGACATCGAGAGCGGTCGGGGCTGGCCGTGGGCAATTGGCATCAGCCGCTGATAGGATTCGTCAGTTTCATGAATTTCTAAACGGCCCGATAATGCGTCGCGTCAAGGCAATGTGGGTTAACTGGCGCGCGTGTAGAGAGGCGCTAAGAATTACATTCTTTCAGGACGAAAAAGTTGGGGTTCGCATAAGGCGCCTATATGAGCAAGGCAACCAAGTGTCTGTTCTTCTTGGTGGCCCCCCTTGCCAGGGATTTAGCCGCATCGGCCGCGGAAAAATTCGCAGCTTGCGAGAGCAAAGTGTCCACGTACACGAAGATGATGACTCAGTTGATACAAGAAATCAGCTGATGCATCAATACGTGCTCTTTGTCGCAGCACTGGCGCCGGAGGTCTTCCTTTTCGAGAACGTTCGTCATTTTCAAGCTGTTGTTAAATTGGATGGAGTTGAATTTGATGCGGCGTTCATTCTTGCAGAAGCAATTGAAGCAGTGTCTGCACGTGGGCTCCACTATGACATTTCCAGCCGTATCGTTGTTGCTTCTGAGCATGCGGTGCCCCAAAAGAGAGAGCGCTTTGTCATGGCAGGGGTTCGCCAAGATATCGTAGATAGTTCGCCGTCGCCGGATGTCGCATCATTGATTCTGGACTTGAAGAAGCAGAAGGCGGTTCCGCTTCGCGTCGCCTTGGAAGAGCTGCCGACGCCAAGCATGGGCGTTCAAAATGCTTTACCCGTCTTTCGTGCGCCTGGCAACCCGGAATACGCAAGAGCAACTGTGTCTGCGGAGGACATGTATCGAAGGTGGACATTTCGAGGCGCTCAAATCGACGGTCACGTAGCTCGGCCGCCAAGACCCGATGATGCTTCATTCTTTGCGCTCATGGGTCCTGGAAAAAGATGGATGGACTACAGGTGCGATCAATCCCCGACCGTCGAAAAGATACGTGAAGTGCTTGTCGCTCTTCGAAAAGCCATGACTTCGACGCCAGGCCTGACGGAGAAGATTGGGGCTTCCTCAAAAGAGATTGCGAGCCTTGCTTCTATGGTGGATGGATCTTTGGGACTAAGACTTCTCTTGGAGAGTATTGATCCCCATCCGGGTGAGCTTCAGCATCACTTGCTAGCCGAGAACTACCTAAAAAAGCGAGATGGTGCACATGGTGATTGGTTGTCTCGCATGGATCCGGAGCAGCCGTCTAAGACGATTGTGAGTCATATGGCGAAGGACACCTATGCCTTCGTTCATCCATTCTTTGCCCGTACTCTTTCGGTGAGAGAAGCCGCGCGGGTTCAATCATTTCCAGATGACTACAGGTTCTCAGCTGTTGGTCTCGTGGACGGATTTAAGGTCGTGGGTAACGCGGTGCCGCCTTTGTTAAGTCTGCAATTTGCGCAGCGCGTCGCTTACGCTCTTGCTCGTGTCGATGCTTCTAGTGCTCCCAATGGCGTCGTTCAGGCTAAGGAAGCTAGCTCATCTTCTGCTGCGGCAAACTGTGTCTAAAGTCAAGATCAGTAGAAGCGAAAATATGGCTCGTATACGAGGGCGCGATACGGCGCCCGAGTTGCGGCTTCGTAAGGCTCTTTGGCATCGAGGGCTAAGGTATCGCAAGTGCCTTCGCGTTTCTGGAGTTCGGCCAGATATCGTATTTTCTAGGCGCCGTCTCGCTATTTTTGTCGATGGTTGCTTCTGGCACGGCTGCCCGATTCACTATGTCCGCCCTCGATCAAGGTCAGAATTTTGGTCTGAGAAACTTCGTCAAAATACGCTGCGAGATCGTCGTCAGACAGAGCGTCTACTCTCGGAGGGGTGGACAGTGCTGAGGTTTTGGGAGCATGAGATCACAGGTGATTTGGCAGGCATTGTGCAAAAAGTGGAGTCTGCGATCTTTACTTCGCTGCCCCTTGCCCCTCGTTTCATCGTCGTAAGCGTAGTCAGCGATGCTCAGGATGAGTTGGTTGAGATTTGGTCTCTTAGAGAATTGCTTGAGAGAAGCGAGCCGCGCGAGGAGTTTCGAAAGAGAGGATCTAGGTCGTCCGCTGCAGTCGTATTGCCTGCGAAATCATAGATTTAAGGTCTGATTGAGCCGCCTCCCGTACGTTCCTGGCGCGACTCACGATTTGCTCGATGTCTACGCCAATGACGTGAATGCGTCGATCGGTTGCACTAACGGCGAACGATTGTTTCCAGCTCTCTGTCATCCATCTTTGCCTGGGTACTAAGATTATCGCATCGCGAACTTCAAGCGCCGTCAAATAGGCGTTCATCTGAAATAGGTCGGTTCTGCCAACGCCATACGCCCTCGCGGCACCGGTCACTCGTTTCCATTTCGCGTCCGCAATAGCAGCGATTTTGCCGTCAAGCTTTAGTATGTAATCAGGCCTAAGTGACAGGACGTCGATACCGTCCGATATGTTCGTCAGGAATGATAATGGATGCTTCGTTTGAAGTAGCTCAATATTATCTTCCCATCGAGCGGAGCTGAGTACGTTCCGAATGACTCGTTCGAATAAGTGATGCAGAGGAAATAGCAGCGAAAATCCTTCGTGCATACCCGAATAAGTTGGATTGGGGGATAGGCCACTCAAAAGGAGGCGCGCAATCGCAATGGTTCTCTTCCATGGAGACTCAGCTGCTGTAAGCACTAGGTGATCGAGCGCTGCTGTACTCAAGGGAGGGTTATCAACGTTTATGAGTCGATCTTGGACCGCTGCGAGCAAGCGTTTCGTTATCTGCTGTTGCGTCAGGCGGAGAAGAAGGTCCGTCAGACCTTTCAGGCAGCGAGATAAGTCGTTGTTAGGCGAAAGCGGTGCGTGTCGAATTGGAATTCCTGAGTCTACAGGGAGTCGCCTCGATAACTGAGAGAAGTCCACTCGACCTCGTATTTGCGACGAGATTTCGCGTTGATCTTCATATCTGCGTGGAACGCCTTCCGTTAAGGCAAGCAGCATATCCCGGGCTGTCCCCAGCAATAGAACTTCCAATGGGTCAGCTATCGTTGCTGATACATTGGCTGAACGCATATCTCTGAGGTCGAAGTACCCAGCCACTTTCAGAATGTTTAAAAGAAAGTCCCTAGCTCCTGCCGAACTCTCCTCGCTCGATTTAGGGAGAATGTTCACTCGAACACCAGGGATTTGTATCGTTCCGACTACTTGAGCGGCATATAGTTTTCCGCGCTTAAGTCGGAACACAGGGGACGGGAAATTTTTTGTTGCTTCAAGCAGCCTTCGAGATATGCTGCTGCTCGTGTCGGGCGGTAGCGAAAGTAAAGATCCTTCGGATGTCGTTAGCACTCGCATTGCGGGCTCAGTTCCCCGCCGCGACAGCATTCACAAATTCTCGGAACGCGTTCGCGTCCCATACAACTGACCTCGGATCCCACCAGTCGGCGGCGGTGTATGTCTGAAGGCGCTGGTCGCCATAGTCGTCAGGCAGCCTTGCTAGGAATTTATCGTCAGCGTCAATGCTGTCGAGTAAGCTTAAGGTCCTTCCGTCGACGGTTTTTGCTTCCGCGATGGTAGCTCGAATACGACCCCAGTCTCCGTGGAAATATTCCGACAGTGTTGGTAGAAGGTTTGCACGAATTACGTGAGCTATCGCTCGTGCATCTCCATCAGCGTCAGCGAGCCAGCCATTTTTATCGCTCACTGACACAAGAGTTCTTGTCATCAAGTAGGAGTGTCCGAACTCCTTACCTGTACCGAGTAGAAGCGACAAGCGGCCGTTAACACGTTTTAGAAACGAGCGGACATCAATACCTCCGTGGTTGTCTGAAACAAGTTCTGTGTCCGGAGCGATCAGTTCGAACTCGAATCGTCGTCGCATCGCGAAGTCAAGATTAGTGAGTGACTTGTCGACGGTATTCATGGTTCCTATAACAGAAACGCCGGAAGGCACTGAGAATAGCGTTTTCGAATATGGAAGAAGAATCCGTGTCTCATCAATCATTCCCTGGCGTTTACTTGATTCAAGGAGAGTAAGGAGTTCTCCGAACACACGTGAGGGGTCTGCTCTGTTTATCTCATCAATGACGATTGCCACTTGACTGCTTTCCGCTGGAGCTTCGTCGGCAAGTTCAAGCATTCGTCGTACGACCGACCCAATGTGAGAGGCGTTGCTTATATCGGACGAGGAGAACATTCCAGTGCGCGCGGCGATAATCTTCCGAATAACGGAGCCTTGTCTCTTGGTCGCCGTCTCGGCATCTCTAGGTGGCGGGACGTCGTCGTCGGTAGGTTCGATCCCATAATCTGTCAGCTCGAGAAGTGATTGGCCAGGGATGGAGAAGATCTGTGGTGGAAATCCACGTTCAAGGATACGGTCCACGACGTAGCGTGGAACATATTTGTCTATGGACGCCGCAACTTCGTCTGAGCGGTTCGGTGTGACTCGCACGATCCATCCACCGCTGTCCTTGTCAACGACTATGCCTGCGGGTCTGCCCGATGCATCTGATAGCCGCTCCCCGATCTGTAAGTCACGCTCGAAACGGGACCTTAGGCACAGTGACTTAAATGGGCCGTCAACAACGCGATAAGCTAATTGGCCTTGATCGTCCACTGTCGGCCGATAGCCTTCGACAAAGTCCTCATACGAATAGCTCGGGTGAAAGGTCACCCAAAGGATTCTTCCATCCGAAATTAGCCCGCTATGCAGCTTACTTAATGCTGCATCTGGTTCTCGGCTTGCGAGGGCAGCTTGGTAACCAACGGGGTCGACGGCTTTAACCGCCTCTCGCGCAGCACGCCAGGTCTTTCCTGTACCTGGGGGGCCATAAAGAATCTTCATTGCGGGGACGCGCATCTGGTTTTTTAATCTCACTGAAGTCATGGGGTCGCTCGAGAGCTCACTAGTCATACTTGGCTCGCTGCAGCTCTGCCGTTTCCTCCGGTGCGTTCAGATATTGGATCAATTCACTTAGTATGATGAGTTCACAGTGTTTTGCGCCCGTTTCGATGTCGTAGAGAATATGGGTGACACCGTGGTACTGCCGTTGGTCGACGTTTTCCGGAAGCAGGAGAGAAGTCATTCCGTAGCGCTCTGGGTAAGTTCTTCCGGTTTCCCACGCTATACAGAGATCAATGTCTTTAATGTTTTTGGTGTGACTATCGAAATCTTCAATGAGTCCATCTAGACTGAATTTGTACTCAAGCACGCGGGGAGGCGTTGTCGTTCCGGAGAGTAGATCTACTACTTCTTGACTTACGCCAAGAGGGTTCTCATGTTGCTCATACAGGTAAATGTCGGGCTTCAGGTCAAATGCGATCTTGAACAGCCCGTCATAGATGAATCGCTCATTGGTAGACATGATATTGAGGCCACGGATCACACCGCCGGCGATCAATTGATGAAATAACGCAATAACATCTTGCTCTCGAGTTGGCGCTGAAGTTATTGAAACACGCTCGATCGGAATGAAGAAGTGCTTACTTGTCAGCTTTAAAGGGCGATTTGACTCATGGCCAAGCATTTCATTCTTCCATGCGCCGATTGCAAGCTCGCGTGCTAGATCGGGTGACGCGCCTGAATTCGCGCGCATGCACTTATTTAGTTTTGCGATTTGCGACTCGAGAAGCTTTTGCGCCACGCTTTTAGCAAAATCCGAGAGCTCGCGATGAAATCCTTTTCTGCCCAAATCGGGCGTGTAGTTTTCAAAGTGAATAAGAAAGTGAACCTGATTTTGCCGTCCCGTATACCTTTTCAGCGGCACCAGCATTGTTTCGCCTTGAGGCATGTTGTTGGCAGCAAGCTGGATACCGGTATGCAGTACGCGGTATCCGCCTCCACGTAGGCCTAGCGAATCGTTGAAGTTCTGCCACAGTTTGGTTGTATAGCCGTACTCCACGCTCACAGTAGGACTATAAGTGGCAATTATCGTTACCTCATCGTCATCAAGTTGGTTGCCTAGTAGCTTTCCAATTTCTGACGCAGTCCACGTCTCATAAACGAAATCAAGATTTCGGTACTTGTCCGGCATCTTCCTACCTTCGCCGTACTTTTCGAAAAGTGCCTTCGATGCATCTGCAAGCGTCTTAATGGATGCGCTCTTCGCGCTTGTTTTGTGAAGCCAGAGATAAGATGTCCCCATGGCCTCAAAGGTCGTTTCTACTTCCTTCGAGATTACGGCAATCCCTACATTTTTCGCATTGTCGGCAACAATGGATCCAAGACCCGTTTTAATTGACAGAATCTTATGCCAGCTCTCTGCGGTGTCTGCCTTGATCCAGTCGAGCCGCCTTGGATGGCTTGCGTCGTCGAACCGGACGGTGATTGAGACGCCCCTATCGAAACTTTCGAAGGTTTCGTCGGCGAGAGGGGAGTCGTCGGGCTCGACTTTTGGGTTCCCGCCCGTCGTGTGATTTTTGAGCCATTGTCTCGCTCCGATGATTCGTCCAGATGCAGAGAACCCAGGCGTCTTGGTGGAGACGCGCATGTAGTTGAACCCATATGCAACATATGTGGCACCAACGCCCTTATGGCCTCGCGTCTTCCCCGACTTAAACGAAAAATTTGGAGCGAGGAACTGCTCAAACTTGTCTTTATCTAGACCGATCCCGTTGTCGGTGACAGTGAGCGAGTTCTGGTCTAGATCAATTCGGATGCGGATCGTGGGAACGTACGCCGCCTGTGTTCCAGCGGACTGCTCCGATATGTATCTTGCCTCCACCGCGTCCAAAGCGTTCTGTATAAGTTCGCAAAACGGGTCATACCACCCTACGTAAGAGCTCAGGATGTTGTCGATCTCGCGTTTTAATGCACCGAGCGCAGCATCATTGACCTTCGTGTTCTTAAACTCTAAGGGGTCGAAGGGGGCGAACGTCATATTTTAGCCTCGCCAGAGTAACCTTATCCGTCGGAGCTCGAGGCCAGAGCTTTTTCACGACCGGGCATATTTTCCCTGCCGACGCTAAGAGCACTGACCATATAGCCCCCCACCGGGTGCCATACTAAATCACTTTCATAATCGAGTGCTTGGTTTTGGTTTCGGCGCAGCGCCACGCGCCGGTCGTACCGGGGCGGTCATGCTAGGTGCTTAGGTTATGACGGCTGGCCCTCGATCGCCGACGACTTCATATACCTGTCGCAGCATGTTCTTTTTTGCGTTGAAGTGGCAGTCCCGGGTTGCGCTATGCCGGCCAGTAACACGATCGGGAGAAATTTGCGTACGGCGGTCCGATACGAACTAGGTCGGGCCGAGCAATGGTGTAAGGGCGAAATTGAGTTCACCCTTCTCGCGAAGCCAAGGCGCTGGCTCAAGGCCAGATATGGCATCAGTGCATTGCAAGTCGCTGCGACGTCTTCTGGCTATTTAGCTCTGCTGCAACGCAACAATGACGAAATTTGGCTGATGTCCGCTGTCGAAAAAGTTTATTAAAATCAAATGACTTAAGTAATTTCGCCGATCTCGCTAGGTCCATACCACTTCCAGCAGGAGCTCCTGCGAGTGCGCCGTATGTATCGAATGACGCTGTTGTTCGCCACAGCAGCCGGCGTTCTCCACCTTTCAGGTCTCCTCACTCTGTATCTGTATCTGTGTCGAAGGCCCTTTGTGCTTTCGAGCCGCTTGTGAATACCTGAAACCAAAGCTTTGTCGCAATTCGCTCTACGTCTAGAAGGTCAAACTGATCCGAGCGCCCCGGTGTCGTCGCCCCGAAAGTCGCATGCATCGCATCACCAGTCCCCGCTCATCCTTAGCAAGGTGCAATCCGTTCACGGCGCCCTCCCGTTTTTCGCCCATAGATCCCGATCTTGCAAAAAAGCAGGTCTGCTCAAGGATTCACCAGCGAAATAGCTGTAAGTAAATTCGGTAATTACTTCTTTTGGTGCAGGGTCGCTTAGGTGTATGTGAGCTTGCCCCGGTTTAATGGACACTCAAGTTATGGGATAGCAGCAGCTTCGGTCACCGCAGGCGATCGATAGCCGTTGGTCGAGTGTAAGCGCTGCCGGTTATAAAACACTTCGATGTATTCAAAAACCACGTGGCGTGCCGCCTCGATCGAGGCGTAGCGGCGTGGGGCTGCGATCTCGCACTTCAATGTGCTGAAGAAGCTTTCAGCCACCGCGTTGTCCCAACACTCGCCACGCCGGCTCATGCTCACCCGCATACCCAGTCGAGCGAGTTCGGCCTGATAGGCCGCGCTCGTGTACTGACTGCCCTGGTCGGAGTGATGGAGCACTCCCTGCGCCGAACCGCGCTGGCCTACGGCCATGCGCAAAGCCTGCAAGGGCAAGTCGGTATGCATCGTCGCAGCCGTTGCGTGGCCAATCACTCGCCGGGCGTACAGATCGATCACGACGGCCAGATACATTGGACCCTGTTGCGTGGCGAACTGGGTCATGTCCGTTACCCAGACCTGATCAGGGGCGGCCGTGGTGAAGCATCGATCAACATGGTTATCGGCCACCGCGGCCACCGTGGCGGCCCGTCGTGATGCCTGGCTTGTACGCCAGCTGCGCCCGACGAGACCGCCCTGACGCATCAAGCGGGCGGTCGCATGGCGCCCCAGGCTCAGCCCCTGCTCACGAGCCAGATGCCATAGCCGGGGACTGCCGTAAAGCCCTCGGCTGCGCTCATGCAACTGCTTCAGCTGCGCCAGGTGCTGGCGGTCACGAAGCACGCGGGGGCTCGGATGCTTTTGGCGATGCCGCCAGGCATAGAAGCTGTTGCGACCCACCTCGAGCAGCCGGCAGAGGACCACGATGGAGTACGACGCGCTCTCCGCCTCGATAAACCGGCATCTCAGTTCGATTCCTTGGCGAAGAACGCCGTCGCTTTTTTTAGGATGTCACGCTCCATCCGCAGGATCTCGTTCTCGCGTCGAAGCTGCTGTATCTCGGCCTGCTCGGCCGTCAGCGGAACGGCGGGGGGCGATCGCGAAGGCGCTCCAGAACCGGCTTGAGCCTTCTCGATCCAGCGCCTGAAGACACTCTCGACCAGATCCAGGTCACGGCATACCCGAGACACCGGCTGACCTCGCTCAAGGACCAGGGCAACCGCGCCGGCCTTGAAATCAGGTGTGAACTGACGACGAATTCTTTTTGACATGGGACACCTCTGGACGAACCTTACGGCTCACGATGGGTGTCCATCAAATCCGGGCAAGCTCAATGGGACGCGACACGCGAGGCGATCGGAAGCTTTGCCATTCGCGTAACTTCAGTCAACTGGCCGCGCACGCCTCTGCCGCGATCCTCGACATCGTTGATAGCCAATGCCGACGATGTTCAGCGCTGCACCTTCAGCTGCCCGCCCCAAGCACCTGCCGACAGAACCCCACAGCCCCAGCCTGCACTTCCTCAAGATACGGCCGAAACCCCGCGTCGTAAGCAGCGAATGCCATCGCATACTCGCTACCATGCTGCTCAAGCGCATCAGCCAAAGCCGCCGCCCCATCCAACGCCAGCGACCCGCCTTTCCCCGCCGCCGGCGACGCGCAATACCCCGCATCCCCAACAAGCGCCACCCGTCCTTTCGTCCACGCGGGCATTAAGATCTGCGTAATAGGACCAAAGTAAAAATTCTCCGCCCGCTCCACTTCTGCAAGCAGCGCAGTGATAGGCCCCTCCATCGTGGCAAACCGATCCACCACGATGCGCCGCTGACTATCCTTGTCACGCCAGTCCACATCCAGCTCGTCTTCCGACGCGAACAGCTGAATGATGTCGGTCTTTCCGTTGTACGTATTCACGGAGACGAACCGACCATCCTCCCCATGCATATTCGACGTGCCTTCCGGCAGCAAAAGCCTGTCGACAATCGTGACCGCCCCATACGCTCCAAGGAAATGCGCGTAGTCCTTCTCCGGACCGAACCAAAGACTACGTACGTTGGAATGGATCCCATCACATCCAAACACCAGATCGAACCGACGGTCGGAGCCCTTCTCGAACGACACCGACATACCCGCGTCGTCCTCCCGCATCGACCGAATACCCTCGTTAAACACAAACTCGACGTGGCCCTCAACCGTGTCGTACATCAGCCGAAGCAACACATCCCGCTCGATCTCGTAATCAACATCACCCGGCATACCTTCGCCGTCCTTCTCGTCCCGAAACCTCGCTTCCACATGTTCCGGTCCGGAAAACTCCGTCAGCGTCTTGATGATGCGATGTGACTCGATCTGCTCGAACAGCCCCATACGACGCACGACGTCGACGGTAGCGTCTTTTATATTGACCGGCGTCCCTCCACGCTTGAGAATCGGCGCCGCTTCCACAACCGTCACGTCATAACCGAGGCGCCGCATCCAGTAGGCCGTCGCCAGCCCGGCGAAGCTCGCCCCCGAGATCAAAACGCTTTTGCCTTGTGCCATGTCGTCACTCGTGGTCGGCTAGTGGCTGGTATGTGATCCCCTTAGACAGCCCGGCGCAAGCCCCAGGCGTCATCGCTCCTCTTGACCCAGTTCTCACTCCCCACCACCCCAACCCTGCAACACTCCCCAGACTCGCAACCGCCGTCCACCGCTCCACGCTCCAGACCAACGGCCCCTTGCGTGCACGTGTCCTGCCGGATCACCGCCCACGGTCCGGCGTTGAGCGGGGTTTGGGGGAGGGGAGCCTCCATGGCCCTTCGTGGGTATCCAGAGGAGCGTTTCTCATCATGCGAGTGCATACCCTGCTGGCAGCCGCCAGCCTGACGGCCTTGGCCGTCGTTTCCCCCACCTTGGCCACCGATCGTCCCCACCTGGCGGATCCCCCATCGGATGGCCCCACCGCCGTCGCCCGTGCCCGCGTAGCGGCAGACGTACTGATGGCCTCGTACGACCCCGACAAGGCCTGGTTCCCCGCCAGTTGGTGGAACTCCGCCGTCGCCCTGCAGACCATCGGCGATTACATGCAACGCACCGGCGACCGCCGTTACCTCGGCCAGCTGGACAACACCTTCGAGAAGGACAAGGGCGCTTTCCCTGCGGGCGTGCTCTCGGGCGATCCGCTGCTCGGCAACTTCACCAGCCGCGCCATCGACGACTCGGAGTGGTGGGGCCTCACCTGGCTGCAGGCCTACGACCTGACCCACGATCCCAAGTACCTGGACATGGCAGTCACCATTGCCGACTACGTCAACGGCTACTGGGATACCTCCACCTGCGGCGGTGGCGTCTGGTGGGATGGCGAGCGCACTTATAAGAACGCGGTGACCAACGGCCTGTGGATTCGTCTCACGGCCGAGCTGCATAACCGCCTCCCCGGCGACACGCTATGGCTGGGACGCTCGCGCGCCGCGTGGTCATGGTTCCAGGGCAGCGGCATGGTGAACGCCGATGGCTTGGTCAACGACGGCCTCACCAACGCCTGCACCAACAACGGCCAGGCCGTCTGGAGCTACAACCAGGGCATGCTGATCGGTGGCGGCCTGGAACTGTGGAGGGCCACAGGTGACCCCGCCATCCTCGCCAGCGTGCGCCGCCTCGCGGACGCCGCCATCGGCCCGAACGGGCTGGTCACCGACGGCATCCTGTCCGAGCGTTGCGACGCCTCCGATCAGACCTGCGACGACAACGGCAAGCAGTTCAAGGGCATCTTCACCCGCTATTGGACAGACCTGGTCGACACCACCCACGACCGCCGCTACGCGACTTTCCTCGATCGACAGGCCGACAGCGTGTGGGACAACGATTGCGACGCCGCCGGACGTCTGGGCACCCGCTGGTCCGGCGCCACCAGTGATAGCCATCCCAATGTGTTCGACTGGCGCACGCAGGCCAGCGCCCTCAGTGCCCTGGTCGGCGATATCCCCGCCACGCCACCGCACGAATCGCTAGCGGCCACGCTGTCGCCGGCGCAACCGGTCATCATGCCCTCGGCATCGGGCGTCACCTCGGTGGCGCTCGACCTCGGCATCTCCGCCACCGGCGTGCTGCCTGTGCAGGCATTGACCGTAATCGGCACCCCCGCCGGATGGCGCACCACACCACGCGCCGCCCGTCTCCCCCTGCAACCCCGCGGCAACGCAACGCCCGTGTACGGCAACGTTCCCTTGCAGCTCACGGTGCCGGCCACGGCGACCGACGGACACCATGCCGTCATTGCCAACGTCGCGGCCGCCGGCCTGGGCTTCAGCACGCAGGCCGACGTGCTGGTGGCGCACGCGATCGACTTCGACACGGGGACGGTAGACGAGAACCCGTGGCTGGTCGATACCGGTGGCTCGCAGAGCAACGGCGTGCAGAACCGCTTCGCCGACGGCAATGCGCACTTCACCTATCGGTTTCCGTTCCCAGCCGATACCACGTCCGCCCACGTCACCCTGACCATCGACGCCGAGTACCTGGTGCAGGTCAGCCTCGACAACGCGCACTGGACCACCGTGTTGCAGGAAGAGAGCCCGATCACCGACGGTTCCAACAAGGCCGATCACCGCATCGACCTGACGCCGTACCTGGGCCAGGCCATTAACGGCTCGCGGCCGATCTATCTCAAGGTGTCGGACGCCTTCCCCCATGACGGCTGGGGCGGACGCGTGTACCACGTGGCGGCCACAATCGTGCAGTAGCGGTACGGGCACCTCCGCCCCTGCGTGAGCCGCGGCGGAGGTGCCTTCTTAGGTTGCGGCCACAGGGCAGGGCGCCGGGCGGATAAAGCCGGAGGGATCGGATATCGTTCGTGCTACCACCCCGATCGAGGCCAGGCACGATGCGTTTCCCCATTCCGCTCGCGATGCTTGTCGCCTGCCTCATTGCACAGGCCGCCACGGCCAGGGATCTCGGCGTGACACCCCTCACGGGCGAGCAGCGCGACGACGTCGCCAGCTACTACGACAACGGCAGCCAGATGCTCAAGGCGCTGGCGTACCCCGACGCATACAGCAACCTGCGCATGCTGGCTTTCGGCGGCAACCGCAACGGTCCGACGATCGACGGCAAAAGCTACGTCTCGCTGCACGCCTACGGCTTCATCGAAGACCACGGCGGCTACCTTGCCAAGTGGGAAATCAAGGACACCAACGGCAGCCCGCTCTGCGGCATACAGCCACTGACGTCACTGGTCGATGTGATCGATGCGGGTGACGGCAATGCCTTGGTGGTGGTGCCGTACTGGATCGACTGCGACGGCCTCGATCCAACCACGGTGAAACTGATCACCGTGTACAAGGACACGAAGTACGCGATCCGCGGCAGCCTTCCGCGACAACCGGGTGACGAGATCACGCGCGTGCCGGGCGACAACTTCAAGGCATTGCCGGCGGTAGTGCAGAAAACGGCGATGGCGTATTACGACAAGGTCGAGGCGGCGGTGAAGAAGGCCTCGGGTTGGACGTCTCCGAACTAGAGCGGAACGGCATCCCGGTTGAAATGGCCCGCTTTCTCATCCCCGCGACTACAGACAACCGCAAGTTGATTTGTTACGTTCGTCACGTCGCCTGCGCCGGGTTCCACACGCTCCGCAGGCGACCACCGCATCGAGCGGTGAAGCGCGGCCCAAGGGTGCTACCAACACCCCTGGACCGCTGACCATAGCCAACTAAACGAGAGTTGATCATGGCTGACACCGATCATACGGTACTCGCTCGCCCGCCGAATCCCCCCGGCGACACACCCACCGGTTACCGGGCGGTCTGCGTCCCTCGCAGATACGGTTGAAGAACCGCGGCGCCTGCCGTTGGAGTTGAGATTTTTCCCTGCCGAAGCACGCGGCGCGTTATCGCGTGAGCGGCAGAAAGGCGAGCGCCGTTACACACGTCGTCAATCACACCGTCCGGCGCCCGGCCACGGGCAGCCGTGAACCCGCGAATCCGCATGATCCGCGGCACACCGCGTTCCAACGGTGTGCCGCACCTGGAATCGCGAACGACGGTCGAAAGGAGAATGCGATGACTACTTCGAACGAGCATCCGACACCGGACCGGATGTGCTACCACGCCGACCCGGAAGCGACCGCCCATGCGCTGTTGAACGAAGCCACCGAATGGTTGCAGTTTGCGCGAGGGCTTACCGGTCTATTGGCCGACCTGATCCACGAGGCCGACACTGTGGATTGCAAGCGCATGGCCCTGGGTCTGGAAGCCATTGGCGCACTGACGAACATGGGCGTGCAGTGCGCGGCACAGGCGCATGTGCGGGTGTGTTGGGAGCAGGCCCAGAGAGGATGCGAGCTGGGTGACGGAACGGGACGCTAGCTTAGTTCGACCCCAGCTCCGGCGTCGTCTTCTCCAGGATCTTCATTGCCTTTGCGTTCTCCGCCTGCCATGCCGCGAGTTCGGCTTTGGTGGTTGGCGTCGATCCCGTAGCCCGGGGGTTACCATCGGTCGTGGTGATGGGTGCGTGCGCGTCGGCGGTGTTGCTCGCATTCCTTGCGGCATAAGGCGCCGGTGCTACCGCGTGCGATGCGTAGTAATCGGAGTAGGGCGCTGCGGGGCGTGCCTGAACGTCGCGCGCATTCGCCCGGGCGTTAGCCGCGTTCTGCGAGTTCGCGCGGAGGATTTCGACGGACATGTTGCTGAACACGTGCGGGATATAAAAGCAGAAGATCAACACCATCGCGGCGAAAGCCACAAGTCTGGCGGCAATGGACTTCGCCGAGGCCGGATGCCTCCTTCGCCGGTGGCGCCTTTCCACCACCCAACTGGGCATCTCGTCCCGGGCCGAGGAAGAGGGCATATCCATCTCCGGAATCGGACCCAGCATGGCGCGGATCTCGGCGCCGCCGATCAGCTGGATCGGCATGTACTTCTCCGCCGAGCGCATCGCATGATTGGTGAACTCACCGGACGATATAAGGACGGCGCGCTGTGCACCCTGGGTATGCATGACGCCGATCAATTCGTGCACGGCGTTATGCGGCACCTGACCGGTGTTCCAGTGCTTGCACTGCACCACGGTGTACTCGCCGCCGCGGAACAGCTTGAGGTCGATGCCGCCGTCGCTCATCCCCAGCGTGGCCCCGGTGCCGGTGTGCTCCACGCGGTAGCCTTGCCCGCGGTAGTACTCCGCCACACGGTGCTCGAAGTCGTCCCAACCCACCCGGGTAAGCGAATCGTCCCACCGTGAGCGCACGGGCTTCCAGCGGTTACCCATGACTGATCGCCGGGCACGCCGCACAGGCCGGGCGCATCTGCGCCGATACGATCGAAGCCATGTGTTCCCCTTGATACGCGGTGTGCGGGTGCCGCAGGGATAAGCCGAGCGGTGAACGAAATGGTACTTACGAAACGTCGCCTTGGGCAATCAGCCTGTAAGCGTTTCCGGCCCGCTCTATTCACCCAGGAAACCCGGATACGTTTAACGGACTAAGGAGCATGGCTTTGGGCCAGAATATCTATTCTCAAACCTATTCAGAATCCCGCGGCTTGCCTATTTCCCGCGTCGATGGGGTGGGAAGAGGCCAGCCCTTCGGCCGTCTCGTGCCACAGATGAGTGCCGACATGCTCCTGGTGGGTGAATCCCCACCATGGCTTCGCGGCGAGTTCGCCGAAGGCCGGTTTCCCGGCATTCCCTGGTTCCTCGATGACCAGCGACCGCAGGGGTTTCTTGGTCGCGGCCTTGCCCGGCACTGGGCGCGAAGGCTGCAAGCACCTCCCGATGTCGTGATGTGGAGCGACACGGTCGTACTCGCTGCCCTGTTGCTGCGCGGGGAGGACATGCCGGGCAACTTCGTCGTCGGCGTCGACGCGCTCGACCGTGCCCTGAAGTCAGGATTAGACGCCATCGACGAGGGCTCCCGCGGTTTACGTTACGGTGCCCTCGCCGAGGCCGCGCTGTCACCGGTTAGCCCCGGTGCCCTGGTGGCTGGAGAGCAGCCAAAATTCACCGCGTCCGTCATCGACGCCGCAGGCCATATCCGACACGTCATCGTGAAGTTCAGCGAGCCTGTCGACAGTGGCCCCATGGCGCGTCGCTGGGCGGATCTCCTGATCTGCGAACACCTGGCAGGCAACGTGCTGTCCGAACACGGCCATGCAAGCGCGCCAAGCGAGCTGGTCGAGTCGCAGGGCAGGGTATGCCTTGAGGTCACCCGCTTCGATCGCGTGGGCGCGTACGGACGTCGCGGCTGCGTAAGCCTGGCGGCATGGAGTGACGCGCATGACGGCATCCGTGACGATTGGGCTGCCGCGGCCACGCGTATGCATGGTGGTAACTGGATCGACGAGTTTGCGCTGGACCAGGCGCGGCAGCGATGGTGGTTCGGGCGCATGATCGGCAACACCGACATGCACTTCGGCAACCTGTCGTTCTTCCTCGATGACAGCCTTCCACTCACGTTGACGCCCAGTTACGACATGCTGCCAATGCTCTACAAGCCCGCCGCAAACGGCGCCATTCCCGTGCGTAACTACACGCCTGCCACGCCATCCCCGCGTGATATGGCCTATTGGCATCGTGCCGCGATCTGGGCCGAACTGTACTGGGCACGGGTGGCCCAGCATGCGGGCGTGAGTGACGCCTTCCGGCGCATCGCAGATGCAAACGGTGCCGCGGTGCGTGCAGCCATCGAGCGATTCGCCTGACGCGGTACCGTCAACCGCCAGGCAACTGCATCAACTCCAACGTGATGCTGTCCGGCCCCGACACATACACCACCCGCGTCCCTTGCCTTGGTCCACCGGGAATCGCCTGAGGACTCCCTTTGACCATCCACCCCGCCGCCTCGATACGCGCGATCGCCGCATGTATGTCACGCACCGCGAGCGCCAGGTGCACAGCACCGATGGCTCCCGCGCTTTCCGGCGCCGAACCATGGCGAGCACCCTGCGAGTACGCCAGCAACTCGACCATGTAACCACCTGGTGCCCTGACGATGGCGGTTCGCACCTGAGGATCGTCGACGCCTGTGACCTGATGCAGGAACGTGCCGCCCATCTCCGACTGGCGCTCGAGCGTGAAACCGAGGGCCTCTGTCCAGAAGCGTATGGCGTCGTCCAGCGATGACACGACGAAGCCCGTATGGTCGACGGCGATAACGCCTGCGTTGTTGTCCACGGCGAAGTTTTTTCCAGCTGCGATGATGAAGATCGTATCAGCACTCGTTTCCCGCCCGTCACTTCGTCGATAATCGCCGCCTGCATCGGCGCTACTGCCCAGGCATTCAGTGGAAAAAAACGAATGAACCGTACTCACCGTCCCGCAGGGACCGGCTCCCCGCGGCTTTGCCAGGCGCTGCTGGCCGCCGGCCTTTGTGTCTCCCTGTCACCCGCGTTCGCGCAGGACGCCTCGGGGGCGCCGCTCTCCGGCGACATTCACGCCAATCTGCCCGGCGCACTGGCCGATGATGGTCGCTACCAGCGCGAGGCGATCAACCAGCACCTGATTACTCAATACGCCGACCAGACCGAAGACGCCGTGGCCACGTGGGCATCGGCGTGGGGCCATCGCGGCCACCACGACGAGGACGGCAGCGCGGCCAGGCTGGATACGAAGGGCAGCGCCGTGATGGTGGGTGCCGACATGGGCGTGGGGGCACAGTCGCGTCTCGGTGTTGCGCTGGGCGGCGGTCGTGTCTCCGCGGATACGCGTGACGAGTCGGCCAGCGGCCGCTCGCTGACTGCCGCGATCTACGGCGGCGGCCAGTACGGCAACGTGCTGATCCAGGCGGGCGGGCTCTACACGCGCTACGACGTCGATACGCATCGCACGGCGGTGGACCTGGGCACGCTGGCCGCCCGGCTGGCAGGCAGCATGAAGAGCCAGGCGTTGCAGGGTTTCGTCGAGGCGGCCTATGAGTTTCGCTGGGATACCGGCGGGCTGGCGCCGTTCCTCAGCCTGGCGCAGCAGCAGTTGCGCACGGGCTCGGTGAACGAGCGCGGCGGCGTGGCGGCGTTGCATGTGATGAGCGACAAGAGCGACGTCACCTACGGCACGCTGGGCCTGCGCGGTCGCAAGGACTTCGGCGAGGATGGTCGCTTCGGGATATTCGGCAGCGTGGGTTGGCAGCATGCCGCGGGCGATACGCAGCCCGCCAGTCGCCAGCGCGTCATCGCGGGCGGATCCACCATCGAGTCGCTGGGTACACCCATTGCGGCGAATGCCGGCGTCGGCGTGGCGGGCATCCGCTTCCTGGCCACGCCCACGGTGACCGTGGATGCGTCGTGGAACGGTCAGTTCGCCAGTGCGGCGAAGGACCAGTCGGCGCGCCTTGCGCTCAACTGGGTGTTCTGACCGCTCAGGGCATCGCCACCGTCGCCGCATGCGTGGCGGTGGCCTGCATCGACTGCATCTGGGCGCGCTGGATCTCGTGGATGTACACGCCGTACATCAGGCACAGCATCAGGCCCATGACGATCACCGCGCCCACGGCGGCGACCATGGGCGCACGGCTGCGCAGGTGATCCGCGTCCTCGGCCCAGGGCGGCACGCCACCCGGCAGCAGCACGGGCAGGGGCGGTTCGGGCACCTTGCCCAGGATGGCGCGGATGCGCATGCCGTCGATCAGCGTGACGTGGGGCAGGCGCTCGGCGAACTCCACGGCCGAGCGGCTGAACTCGCCGGAGGTGATGGCGATGACCTGGCTGGCACCGGTGGCCGGCATGGCGTTGACCAGCTGGCGAACGTCCTGGTGCGGCACCTGCTGGGCGACCCAGTGGCGGCACTGGACGATGATGGAGGTGGCGCCGCGCGTGAGGGTCAGGTCCATGGCGTCTTCTGCGCGGTGGCGGCCGGCGCGACCGCCGGTGTGCTCCACCACGTAGCCCTGCTCACGGTAGTGCGTGGCCACCAGGCGCCCGAACTCGTCCCACGGGATGCGTGTCAGCGCGTCGTCATGCCGAAAACGCACAGGCTTGGTGAACCTCATCGCCGGTCTCCCGGGAGGTCACGCAGCAAGGAAGGGCGCACGTGGGCGCTGTACGGGACTGCCATGGTGCTTTCCCTCGTCCGAGCGTTGCGCACCCCCTTGGCACGTCGCTGGACGGTGTGGAATATAGCGGGTTGTTGCAGGAATTCCTGTAGGCGAACCCCTACATTTGTGGGCGCAGTTGTGAACCCGTCTTCACACGGTGCCGGTAGATTTGGACGTCTTGCCATCCACTCCCTCTTGAGGACATGCCTCCCGTGCCGACCCCGACCCGATCGATCGCCCTTGCCGCGCTCTTGTGCTCCCCGGTGCTGGCACACGCTGCCGGCTTCGACTGCGCCAAGGCCGGTACCCCGGTCGAGAAAGCGATCTGCGCCTCGCCGAAGGTGTCCGCGCTGGATGGCGAACTGGGCCAGGCGTTCCGCGCGGCCCTCGCCGCGCATCCCGGCATGGGCGATGCCCTGAAACTGGACCAGCGCCACTGGCTGGCCGAGCGCGATGCCGCCGTGTGGTCGCAGTTGCGCATGGCGCCGGGCAAGCCGTTGCCGGCGACGGTAGCGAGCTACCGGGCACGGATCGACGTGCTCAAGGGCCTGGACACGCCGGCACCGGCGCCGCTGGATCGCATCCGCACGGTGTTGGGCAAGGTATCGGACGGATCGCGTGACGTGCTCGACCAGCTCGGCGAGCTCGGTGTGCCTATCACGCGATCGACAGACGGCGACGTGGAAAAACCGGGCGATTTTCCGTTCCAGCCGGACAAGACCGTCGCGGCCGCACTGGCCTCTGCGAACACCACCTACTGGCGCAAGCTGCCCGGCTCGCCGGTGAGTTCGCTGTATGCCGTGGAAGGCACGATGCATTGCTGGGACGAGACGCCGTTCCGTATCGACGGGAAAAAGGCGATCGCCGTGCCGACGCCGGTGTCCTGGAGCGGCGACTGCATGTCGCAGCACGACCTGGCGAAGATCGGTGACGACTACGTCGCCCTGTGGCTGGCCTATCCGACCCCGGACGAAATGATCCTGCAGACGGCGCGCTGGGAGGGCAAGGCGTTTGGCAAGGACGCGCGGCTGGTCGCGCGTTTCGATTACACCCTTTCGGTCAAGGGCAGTGCGTGCGCACCGAAGCAGTCGCCGTGCGACGACTTCGCCACGACGGCTATGGCGGCGGTTGCCCGCTACGATCGCAGCCCGATGGCAGCCACGCTGGCGCGCAACCTCACCGGCAAGGACAAGGCGACCTACGACGCGCTGGTGGCCGCGGCGAAAGGCGGCAAGGCCCTGGCGACGTCGAACGGCGGCGAGCCCCCCGAGCTTCCCGATTTCGGCAGCGGTTACGCCGATGGCGTGATGGCCGGCTACAGCGAGGATGCCGACGTTTTCCCGCTGACCTTCCGCGGCGAGATCCTGCTGGGTTACATCGACCACGGTCACGTCGGCTGGCGCGTCAACGACGACTGGATGGTCTCGGCCTGGCGACTGAAAGGCGACGCGCTGGAGCCGGTGGCCTCGGTGTATGTCGAGGTGAAGCGGGGTGCCTTCCTGCTCTCGTCGATGGTGCCGGTGCCGCCGCCGGAGGAACACTGAAGCTGACATGCGGCGCTACCAGCGCACGGTGACGCTGATCCTTACACCCTGGTCCTTCGCGCCGCCGCCGAACATGCCGCGGTAGCTCGCGTCCACGGAAGTGCCCTTGCTGGTGGCGAAGGCGATACCGACATCGGCCACCATCGCGTGGCGCGGTGTCGGCACGCCGATGGCGCGGAACGGATCGCCACCGCTGGCATAACGCTGCGTGTCCACGGGGCGCACGTCGTCGCCCCAGGCCTGCTGCACGCCGACGCCGGCGTGCCCCACCACGCCATCGGCGAATTGCATGGCGCCGCGCACGCCGATCGTGCCGATGTCGACATGGCCGCGGTTGGCATCGACGCGCAGCGCGGCGATGTCGTTGGTCTCGTGGATCGGATCCTGGTGCAGCTGGGCCCGCGCGAGGTTGACGAACGGGGTGATCGAGCCGCGGTCGAAACCGATGCGGTAGCCGCCGTCCAGCCAGGCCTGCGCAACGCCGCTGTCGTAGCGTGCGGAGGCGGTGTTGCCGATGCCCAGGCCGGCCACGCTGGCGCGGCGGTGGCTCTGCAACTGGCTCCATGAATAGCTGACGCCGCCCTGCCAGTGCCACGCACCGTGGGCGCCCGCGGCATACACGCCGACGATGGAGGTTTTGGACTGCACGTCCGCGCCCGGCGTGCGTGCGGTGAGGGTGCCCGCGCCGGCGATCAGGCCGACATGGGCCTCGCCCAGGTCGCGGTCGACGCCACCCAGCACGCCGCCGCCATTGCTGCGCAGGCGTGCGGCTTCGTCGTTACGATCGTGGTCGCCCCAGTGGCCCCAGGTGGACGTCCACAGGCCGTCGTCCCGCGTGCCGCCTTCTTCCTGCACCAGCGAGTGGCGCAGCACGGTCGCCCGGATCTGCCGGGCGTCGTCCAGCATGGCGGTGCGCGTGGAGGTGAGCATGCTGCCGTCCACGATGGCCGCCGCGGAGGACGACGAAAACACGAGCAGCCCCGTGCCGGCCCCGAGGGCGGCAAGGATGGGCAGTTTCTGACGTGACGCGCAGTGACGGTACGGCGGCATGGGTGCTGGATTTCCCCGGTGAGGCGACGGGGAACCGACGCGCGTCGGCCCCCGGGGTGATCGCAGCAATGCCTGTGCCAGCACGTGTGAAGGCCTTCACATAGGTGAGGCGCCGGCGGGTTTAAGCCTTGCGACGGCGCAGCGCGTAGCCGATCGCCAGCAGCGCGAACCAGGCCGGGCTGGCGATGAGCGCCTGGCGGGTGTCGCTTTCCAGGGCCAGCAGGCCCAGCACGAAGGCGAAGAAGGCCAGGCACACCCAGCACATCGCCACGCCGCCGGGCATCTTGTACGAGGACACGGCGTGCAGCTCCGGACGCTGGCGCCGGTAGGCGATGTACGCAGCCAGGATCAGCGACCACACGAACATGAAGAGGATGGCCGCCAGCGTCGTGACCAGCGTGAACGCGGTGACGAGATTAGGCACCACGGCGATCAGCATGGCGCCGCCGAGCAGGCAGATGCACGAGAACAGCAAGCCGCGCGAGGGCACCGCGGCGCGGGACAGCCGGCGGAACGCGGACGGCGCGTGGCCTTCCTCGGCCAGGCCGAACAGCATGCGGCTGGTGGAGAAGATGCCGCTGTTGGCCGACGAGGTGGCCGAGGTGAGCACCACGAAGTTGATCAGGCTGGCCGCGGCGGGGATGCCGGCCAGCAGGAACAGCTCGACGAAGGGGCTCTTGCCCGGCACCACCTGGCGCCACGGCGTCACCGACATGATCACCACCAGCGACAGCACGTAGAACAGGATGATGCGCACGGGAATCGAGTTGATCGCCTTGGGCAGGTTGCGCTCCGGGTCGGCCGTTTCGGCGGCCGTGGTGCCCACCAGCTCGATGCCGACGAAGGCGAACACGGCGATCTGGAAGCCGGCGAAGAACCCACCGATGCCCATGGGGAAGAAGCCCCCGTCCGCCCACAGGTTGGACAGCGAGGCCACGTGCCCGTCGGGCGAGGTGAACGCCCAGGCCATCATGCCGAAGCCGGTGACGATCAGCGCGCAGATCGCCACGATCTTGATCAGCGCGAACCAGAATTCCAGCTCGCCGAACAGCTTCACCGTGGTGAGGTTGAGCACCAGTAGCAGTAGCACGCACAGCACCGCCGGCACCCACGGGGCCAGCCCGGGAAACCAGAACTGCGCGTACGAGGAGATGGCGATCACGTCCGCGATGGCGGTGATGATCCAGCAGAACCAGTAGGTCCACCCGCAATAGAATCCGGCCCAGGGCCCCAGCAGGTCGGTGCAGAAGTCGATGAACGACTTGTACTCGAGGTTGGACAGCAGCAGCTCGCCCATCGCCCGCATGACGAAGAACAGCATCACGCCGATGATCAGGTACACGAACAGGATGGACGGCCCGGCCAGGCTGATCGTCTTGCCCGAGCCCATGAACAGCCCGGTGCCGATGGCCCCGCCGATGGCGATCAGCTGCAGGTGGCGGTTGGACAGGCTGCGCCTGAGGTGCTCGGGTGACGGCTCCTGCGGAAGGGACATCGGGGTGCTCGGGTCGGGACGAAGCGACGAACATACGGGGAACCGCCCGGGCCCGCAAACGCTTCCGTCCCGAATGTCGGTCAGCGCGGCCGGGTGATGCTTTGCCCGCCGAACACCTGCGGCAGCACCTTCGGCAGGAAGCTGTGCGGGAAGACGGGAACGATGGCGCTCGCCTCGTCCAGGCGTTGGACGTGCGCCTCGGAGAGGGTGACCTCCAGCGCGCCCAGGTTCTCCTCGAACTGGGCGGCGGTGCGCGCGCCGATGATCGGGATGACCGTGGGCATCTGCCGGGCCAGCAACCATGCAATCGCGGTCTGCGGCACCGAATGGCCCACATCCTCGGCGACCTCGCGCAGCACATCGACGATGTCGAGGTTGTGCTCGCTGAGCGCGCCCATGCCGGCGGCCACCGCCGCACGTGTGCCGTTCCACGGGTCGGCATCCTTGTGCCGGGCGATGTCCTCGCGGGTGTACTTGCCGCTGAGCACGCCGCTGCCCAGGGGCGACCAGGCCAGTACGCCCAGGCCCAGTTCGTGAGCCATGGGTAGCAGATCGTGCTCCACGGTCCGCTCGATCAGGCTGTGCTCGATCTGCAGGGCGACCAGCGGTGCCCAACCGCGCAGGTCGGCCAGCGTCTGCATGCGCGCCACCTGCCAAGCGGGCGTATCGGAGATGCCGGCGTAGACGATCTTGCCCGCGCTGACCAGGTCGTCGAAGCCGCGCATCACCTCCTCGACCGGCACCAGGCCGTCCCACACGTGCAGGTAGTAGAGGTCGATGTAGTCGGTGCCGAGCCGGCGCAGGCTGGCCTCCACGGCGCGCACCATGTTGCGCCGGTGGTTGCCGCCGGCATTGGGGTTGCCCGGTTCCGTCGCCAGCGAATACTTGGTGGCGACCACCGCCTGTTCGCGGCGACCGGCGAGGAAGGTGCCCAGCAGGGTCTCGGACGTGCCGCCGGTATAGAAGTTGGCGGTGTCGATGAAGTTGCCGCCGCGCTCCATGTAGAGATCCAGCATGCGGCGGGATTCCGCTTCGGCGGCACCCCAGCCCCAGTCGTCGCCGAAGGTCATCGTGCCCAGCGACACTGGGCTGACGCGCAGGCCGGAGCGGCCGAGGGTGAGGTAGTCGTTCAGTCGCGTGCTCATCGTGCCGTCCTGTGGAGAGGAAACAGACCCGGACGATAGGCGTGTGGCTGGCGTGGATAAATCGGCCGGCGCGGCATAGGCTATGAAGCCCGGCTTCATAATGGCTGCGCGATGTCTTCCGAACTGCTGCCCGCCATCGCCGCCTTCGCGCGCGTCGCGCACCATGCCAGCTTCACCCGCGCGGCCGCCGAGCTGGGTGTGTCGCCCTCGGCCCTGTCGCAGACGGTGCGGGCCCTGGAAAGTCGCTTGGGCGTGCGCCTGCTCGACCGCACCACGCGGCGGGTCGGCATCACCGAGATCGGCCGGCGTTTCCTCGACGATGCGCAACCCGCGCTGGCGGCGCTGGCCCAGGCGGTCGAGTCGGTGAACGAATCGCGCGCATCGGCGGCCGGCCTGCTGCGGATCAACCTGCCGCGGGTGATCGCGGAAGTGATCGTGCTGCCGCACCTGGCGGACTTCGTCGTGGCCTATCCGGACGTGGTGGTGGACCTGCATTGCGACAACACTTTCGTCGACCTGGTGGACGGCGGCTTCGACGCCGGCTTCCGCATCGGCGAGAGCCTGGCGCAGGGCGTGGTGGCCGTGCCGGTGGGCGGACCCCAGCGCCTGGCCACCTTCGCCTCGCCCGGCTACGTGGCGCGGCACGGTACGCCGGTGGACCTGGCCGACCTTTCGGGGCATCGCTGCACCAGCATCCGCCTGGCCAACGACCGCAGCCTGATGCCGTGGGAGTTCCTGGACGATGGCCGCATCGTGGAGCGGGATACCCGCCCGGCCATGGTCAGCAACGACGGCGAGGTGCTGTTGAAGGCGGCGCTGGCCGGCGTGGGCATCGGATGCCACTTCGAGGCGCTGGTGCGCGACGACCTGACCGCGGGTCGTCTGGTCCCGGTGCTGGAGGCGTGCTGGCCCACCTACGCGCCGTTCCATGTGTACTATCCCAGCCGCGTGCACATGCCGCGCAAGCTGCGCGTCTTCATTGACTTCTTTCGCGAGCGCCACGCGCCCGACGCCACCCGAGGACCCACCACATGACCGCCGACTACCACCAGGCCCTGATCGGGGCGTACATCGACGCCTATAACCGTTTCGACGTCGAGGGCATGCTGGTGACGCTCACCGACGACGTGCGCTTCGAGCACCACGTGGCCGACCAGCTGGCGGTGGCCACGGACGGCAAGGCGGATTTCGAGAAACTGGCGCGGGTGGGGGCGGCGCTGTTCGCCTCGCGCAAGCAGACCCTGGTGGACCTGCGCGACGACGGCGATACGGTGGTCGCTACCATCGATTTCCACGGCGAGATCGCCGAGGACATCCCGGACGGTCCCGGCGCGGGCACCATCATCGAGATGCAGGGTACGTCGGAGTTCGTCTTCCGTGACAACCGGATCGCCCGGGTGATCGATCGCGGGTGATCGATCAGGCGGCGAGACGTTCGATGGCGGCCAGCAGGGATTTGCGGTCGTACGGCTTGGCCAGGTAGCCCATCGGCTCCTGCACCCAGGCGTGCTGTTCCTTCGCCTCGCCGGAGGTGACCAGAATCGGCATGTCGCTATGCCGGCGGGCCAGCTCCTGTCCCGTGACCGTGCCCGGCATGCGCACGTCGGTGAACAGAAGGTCGGCCTTGCGGGTTTCCAGCCAAGCCTCGGCTTCGTCGCCATTGCGCGCCGTGTGCACCTCGTAATCCCCCTCGAGGATCATCGCGGTCAGTTCGCGGATGGCGTCATCGTCCTCGACGAGCAGAACGACACGCTTGGGCTGTGATGTCATGGGGCAGGCACTTTTGAAGGAAGGAACGGCGAGGCAGATACCGGTTCTGGCGTGAATGCCTTGTCAACGTCAGGGGGTGCCCGGGTGCTATTCCATTGCGCCTTGTGCCCACGCATCATATAGCTTTACAGGGGGATCACCATGACCGCACTCAGCCAGCAGACCGTCGAAGCCATTCGTTCCAACGAGGTGAATATCCTCGCCAGCTGGAAGGTCAACCTGGACGCTAGTGGCGTGTCGCGCGATTCCCGCCTCAACCATCTCGAGTTCGACGCCCAGACGCGTGACTTCCTGCGCCTGCTGGTCAGCGGCGCCTATGTGGGCGACGCCACGCTGGCCAACCAGGAATGGTCGGAAACCCGGGTGTTCCTCGAGAAACTCTCGCGCAGCCGCGCCATGCAGGGTTTCGACTCGCAGAGCACGGCCAGCTTCATCTTCTCGCTCAAGCGTCCGCTGTTCGATCTGCTGCAGCGCGAGTACGCCACCGACCCGGCCGAGCTGGGTAACCAGCTTTGGGCTATTTCGGAGCTGATCGACGCGCTGGGCATGCACACCATCCGCGCCTTCCAGAAGTCGCGCGAGGACGTCATCGCCCGCCAACAGGAAGAACTGCTGGAGCTGTCCACTCCGGTGGTGAAGCTGTGGGACGGCGTGTTGGCGCTGCCCATGATCGGCACGCTGGATTCGCAGCGCACCCAGGTGGTCATGGAGTCGCTGCTGCAGCGCATCGTGGAAACCGGCTCGGAAATCGCCATCATCGACATCACCGGCGTGCCCACCGTGGATACGCTGGTGGCCCAGCACCTGCTCAAGACGGTCACCGCGATTCGCCTCATGGGTGCCGACGCCATCATCAGCGGCGTGCGCCCGCAGATCGCGCAGACCATCGTGCACCTGGGCCTGGACCTGCAGGGCATCGTGACCAAGGCCAACCTCGCCGACGCCCTTGCGCTCGCGTTGAAGCGCCAGGGCGTCACCGTCTCCAAGGCCGCCTGACGCCATGGACCGCATCCCTATCCTGCGCATGGGCGAGTTCCTCCTGGTCACCATCCAGGTGGACATGCACGACCAGCTGGCCCTCACGCTGCAGGACGATCTGGCCGAGCGCATCAGCGCCACGTCCGCCCGCGGCGTGCTGATCGACATCTCCGCGCTGGACATCGTGGATTCCTTCATCGGCCGCATGATCGGCACCATCTCCGGCCTGTCCAAGATCATGGACGCGGAAACCGTGCTGGTCGGCATGCAGCCGGCCGTCGCCATCACCCTCGTGGAACTGGGCCTCACGCTGCCCGGCGTGATCACCGCGCTGGACGTGGAGCGGGGCATGAAGCTGCTGCGCGAACGCGTGCAACGTCAATGACGGTCGTTCGCAGCGGATCGCAACCGGTCGGCATCGAGCAGGATGTGGTGCTCGCGCGCCAGACCACGCGCAAACTGGCGGTGGAATGCGGCCTGCGCCTGGTCGATCAGACCAAGCTGATCACCGCGGCCAGCGAACTGGCACGCAACACCGTCATCTATGGCGGTGGCGGCGACATGGACTGGGAAATCCTGCAGGAAGACGGACGCAAGGGCCTGCGCCTGCTGTTCCGCGACGAGGGTCCCGGCATCCCCGACATGAAGCTGGCCATGACCGACGGCTGGACCTCGGGCGGTGGCCTGGGCCTGGGCCTCACCGGCGCCAAGCGACTGGTCGACGAATTTTCCGTGGACAGCGCCCCGGGTGCCGGCACGCGCGTCATGATCTGCAAATGGACGTAACCCTCAGCGGCAGCCTGACGCGCGTCGTGCCCATCGAGGAAACCAGCCAGATCGGACATGCGCGGCGCGTGGCGCAGCAGGTGGCGGCCGAGGCCGGCTTCGATACCACCGATGCGGGTCGCGTCGCCCTGGTCGCGACCGAACTGGCCACCAACGTGCTCAAGCATGCAAAGGGCGGCGAACTGCACATCGCCGCGCTGGACGGCATCGGCGCGCGCGGGGTGGAAGTGATCGCGGTGGATCGCGGCCCGGGTTTCAACCTGGTGGACTGCCTGCCCGACGGCTTCTCCACGGGCGGCACGCGGGGCGAAGGCCTGGGCGCGGTCAAGCGCCAGTCCGATGTCATGGACATGTATGCCGACCCGCGCGGCGCGATCGTGCTCGCCCGCCTCTATCCCAAGGGCTTCGGCAAGGCGGATATCCGCTTCGGCGCCAGTCACCATGCCTTGCATAGCGAGGAGGTGTCCGGCGACGGCTGGGCGCTGGCGCTGGACGACCAGCGTATCGCCGCCATCGTGGTCGATGGCCTGGGCCATGGTGAGGCGGCACACGAGGCGGCACGGGTTGCCGTCGGGACATGGCTGGCCGAACCGATGGAGGACCCCGTCACCCTGATGGGCGCGCTGGCACAGGCCATGCTGGGCGGACGCGGCGGCGCCGTGGCGCTGGCGCGTTTCGATGCGCGCACTGCCGGCCTGCGCTATGCCGGCATCGGCAACATCGCCGGCAGCGTGCACCTGCCCGAGGGTTCACGCGGGCTGGCCTCGCATCCGGGCATTGTCGGCGTGCAGACCCGCCGCGCGCAGGCGTTCGATTTTCCGCAGGTGGCCGGCCGGCTGCTGGTGATGCACAGCGACGGGCTGCAATCGCGCTGGTCGCTGAAGGATTATCCCGGGCTGGTGTCGCGCCATCCCGCGCTGGTGACGGCGCTGCTGCATCGTGACTTCTGCCGCGGGCGCGACGATGCCACGGTTTTTGCGATCCGACTGGAGGCCACGGCATGACCGATGCCGACGAGATCCAGCGCCTGCGTGCCGAGAACGAGGCCATGCGCACCGAGCTGGAAGAAACCAACCAGGGTGTGCTGGCGCTGTATGCGGAACTGGACAACCAGGCCGAGCAGTTGCGCGAAGCGTCCGAACTGAAGAGCCGGTTCCTGTCGTACATGAGCCACGAGTTCCGCACGCCGCTTGGCTCCATCCTCAGCATGACCCGCTTGCTGGACGACGAGCTGGACGGCCCGCTGACCGTGGAGCAGCACAAGCAACTGGCCTTCGTCAGCGGCGCCGCGCGCGAGTTGAGCGACATGGTGGACGACCTGCTGGACCTGGCCAAGATCGAGGCCGGCCGGATCAGCATCTCGGCGGGATGGTTCGAACTGATGGACCTGTTCTCCGCGCTGCGCGGTATGTTCCGTCCCATCGTCGACAACACCGATGCGGACCTGATCTTCGAAGCCCCGCAGGGCATGCCCAAGCTGTACACCGACGACAAGAAGCTGGCGCAGATCCTGCGCAACTTCATCTCCAACGCGTTGAAGTTCACGCCGCGGGGCGAGGTGCGCGTGACCGCGCAGCTGGAGGGCGACGGCCTCGTGCGCTTCGCCGTGAGCGACACCGGCATCGGCATCCCGGCCGACCTGCAGCACATCCTGTTCGAGGACTTCACCCAGATCGATTCGCCGCTGCAGAAGCGCGTGCGCGGCAGTGGCCTGGGGCTGTCGTTGTGCCGCCAGTTCGCCCACCTGCTGGGCGGTGAAGTGGGCCTGGAAAGCACGCCGGGCGTGGGCTCCGTGTTCCATGTCACCTTGCCGTTGACGTTGCCCGCGGAGGCTGTCGATGCCGCGGAATAACCGCATCCTGATCGTCGACGACAACGCCGCCACGCGCTACGCGATGCGGCGCACGATCGAGCGGCACGGCTACACGGTGATCGAGGCGGGCACCGGCACCGAAGGCCTGCAGATGATCGCGGCCAACGACATCGCCTGCCTGGTGCTGGACGTGAACCTGCCGGACATGAGCGGGTTCGATATCGTGCGCCAGCTGCGCGATGCACCGGAGACGCTGCTGCTGCCGGTGGTGCACGTCTCGGCGGCGTCGATCGAAACCGGCGACATGATCACCGGCCTGGAAAACGGCGCGGACGCCTACCTCGTGCACCCGGTGGATCCGGACGTGCTGGTGGCGACCATCCGCACGCTGGTGCGCGTTCGCGACACCGAGCTGGCGCTGCGCGAATCGGAAGCCCGCTTCCGCGAGATATTCACCAGCATCGCGGCGCCCATTGCCGTCGTCGATGCGGGCCTTAACGTGGTGGAGGCCAACGAGGCCTTCCGCCGTCTGGTCCAGCCGGTCGGCGGCACGGAGCGGCTGGACGGCTGTTTCGAAGAGGGCCAGGACGAGCTGCTGGCGCAGATGCGCGTGCACGTGGCGGAGCGGCATCGCTGGCGCGGCGTGCTGTGCATGGCCTCGCGCACGGGCACCCGCGAGACCGAGTGGCGGCTGACGCCCCATCGCGACGGCACCGGCCTGGTTTTCGTCGACGACGTGACCGAGCAGCGCCGCCGCGAACGCGCGCAGCTGGAACAGATCGACACCGCCACCACGCAGCTGGCGCTGGAGATCGCCGAGCGCGAGCGCACGGAGTCACAGTTGCTGCAGGCGCAGAAGATGGACGCGCTGGGCAAGCTCACCGGCGGCATCGCGCACGACTTCAACAACCTGCTCACCAGCATCATCACCGGCATCGACCTGATCAACCGCCAGGTGGAAGCGGGCAAGCCGGAAAGCGTGCAGCGCTTTGCCGATGCGGCCCTGGGTTCCGCGCGTCGTGCCGCCGCGCTCACCCATCGCCTGCTGGCCTTCGCCCGCCAGCAGCCGCTGAACACGCGCGCCACCGACGTCAACGAGCGCGTGCGTTCGCTGGAAGACATGCTGCGCCGGACCATCGGCGAGCACATCAGCCTCGACCTGTTCCTGTCCACCTCGCCCGTGATCGCCAGCGTGGATGCGAACCAGCTCGAGAACGCGGTGATCAACTTGGTCATCAATGCGCGCGATGCGATGCCGGGTGGCGGCGCCATCCGCGTGTCCACACGCCTGGCCCGCGTCGACGGGGACCCGCAGCTGGCCAGCGGCGAGTACGTGATGCTGACCGTATCCGACAACGGCTCGGGCATCGACCCGGCGATCCTGGACAAGGTGTTCGAGCCTTTCTTTACCACCAAGCCGGTGGGCCAGGGCACGGGGCTGGGCCTGTCGATGATCTACGGCTTCGCGCGCCAGTCCGGCGGCCATGCACGTATCGCCAGCGTGGTGGGCGAGGGCACCGACGTGTCGCTGCTGCTGCCCGTGGGCGAGGGCGAGGCGATCGCGTCGGCACCGCGGCGCGGGCCCATCGCCGGTGGCAACGGTGAGCGAGTGCTGATCGTCGAGGACACCGAGACCCTGCGCATGATGACGGCGGAGGTGCTCACCGAAGCGGGTTACCACTGCATCGTGACCGAAGATACCGACGAGGCGTTGCGCACGCTGCGTGGCGACGACGATATCCACCTGCTGCTGACCGATATCGGCATGCCGGGCATGGACGGCCGCGAGCTGGCCGACGTGGCCCGCGCCTGGCGGCCCACGCTGCCGGTGCTGTTCATGACCGGCTATGCGGAAAGCGCCGTGCAGCGCACGGGTTTTCTCGGTCCGGGCATGGACATGATCACCAAGCCGTTCGAGATCGACGGGCTGCTGGAACGCGTACGCCAGATGCTGGGCTGAGTCGTCGCCGTCCCAGGGCGGGTGGGCAGGGACATCGTGAGGCGTTCGCGCGACGCGCACGGCACGTCGACAGCGGGGTGCGATGCTGGGGCCACCCCTTCGCACCGTCTGGAGCCCCACCATGAACGACGACTTTTCTCCGGCCCGCCGCCGGCTCGTGCAGAACGCTTCACTGGGCGTTGCCGCCGCGGCCATGGCCACGCCTGCCTTCGCCGCGGTGGGTGGCACGGCCACGGGCGTGGGCGGTACGCGTGGCTTGTCCGATCCGCGCGAGGGGTTTCCCAAGCCGCCCTTTGCCGTGCAGAACCAGCCATGGCCGGGCCTGGCCGGCAAGATGAACCCGCGGCCCGACCATGGCGAAACCAGCTACAAGGGCAGCGGTCGGCTGGCCGGTCGCAAGGCGCTGATTACCGGCGGCGACTCCGGCATCGGCCGTGCCGTGGCGATCGCCTATGCGCGCGAGGGCGCGGACGTGGCCATCAGCTACCTGCCGGACGAGGAAGCCGACGCGAAGGAGGTGATCGACCTGATACGCAAGGCCGGCCGCAAGGCGCTGGCCCTGCCGGGCGACATCCGCGACGAGGCCTGGTGCGGCCAGCTGGTGCAGAAGGCGGTGGACGGACTGGGCGGGCTGGACATCCTGGTGAACAACGCGGGACGCCAGCACAGCTTCGATTCGATCCTGGACATCTCGACCGAGTACTTCGACTGGACGATGAAAACCAATCTCTACGCGCTGTTCTGGATCACCAAGGCCGCCGTGCCGCACCTGCCGCCGGGCAGTGCCATCGTCAACACCGCCTCGGTCAACGCCTACAACCCCTCGGCCAACCTGCTCGACTATGCCACGACCAAGGGCGGCATCATGATCTTCACCAAGGCGCTGGCCAAGCAGCTGATCAAGAAGGGCATCCGCGTGAACGGCGTGGCGCCGGGACCCTTCTGGACGCCGTTGCAGGTGTGCGGCGGGCAGACGGCGGAGAACCTGAAGAAGTTCGGCGGGGACACCCCGATGGGGCGCCCTGGCCAGCCTGCCGAAATCGCGCCGATCTATGTGCAGCTGGCCTCCACCGAAGCCAGCTACGAGACCGGGCAGATCGTGGGCGCGTCCGGCGGCGCCGGCAACCCCTGAGTTTCTTGCCATAAACCGATGTCCGACCGTGGCGGCATCCCCTATGATTCGCCCAAAGTCGACAGGCGTTTTTCAGGGGAACGGGATGTCGGATGCACGAGGAGGGGTGCGGCTGGGCGACCGTCGCTACGCCGCCGAGATGGATGCGCTGCAGCGGTTCGGCCGCATGGAAAAGGCTGCCCAACTGGGCGACGCGCAGGCCCAGTTCCGCGTCGGCCAGGCGTATGTGGACGGCACGGCGCATGTCACACCGGACGCCCGGCGCGCGGTGCAATGGTTTCGCCGCGCGGCCGACCAGGGCCACCGGGATGCGCAGTGCCGGCTGGCGTCGCATTACGCCGATGGCGCGGGTGTAACGCACGATCCGGTCGAGGCGGCGGGCTGGTACCGGCGCGCCGCGGACGCCGGCTTCGCCGAGGCGCAATGCGCCATGGGCTCCCTGTGCGCGCGCGGGCAGGGCGTACCCATGGATCGCCGGGAATCCTTGCGCTGGTGGGGCCTGGCGGCTGACCAGGGCCATGTGCAGGCCTGCGTGAACCTGGGCGTGTCGCATTACTTCGGGCGCGGCGTGCAGCGGGATGCGGAACTCGCCTTCGCCTATTACAGCAAGGCGGTGGATTGCGGCCAGAGCGATGCCCGGGGCTATGCGGATGCCCTGTGCAGCGTCGCGCACATGCTGTGCGACGGCATCGGGGTGGCGCGCGACCCGGTAATGGGCACGCGCTACTACCGCCGCGCGGCCGAACTCGGCAACGCCAGCGCCCAGTTCGCGCTGGGCCGGATCTACCTGGAAACCAGTCATCTCGACAGCGACCGCGCGCAGGCGCGGCAGTGGCTGGGCCGCGCCGCGGACCAGGGCGACAGCGAAGCGGCGCGCCTGCTCGATGAAATGGATGCGGCCGACCGGCAACGGGAGGCCGCGCAAGACGCCGGCGCACCCGCGCCGGCGGCGCTCGGCACGCAGCAGGACGCCGCCGCGCAGTTCGCGCTCGGCCAGCGGCTGGCCGCCGGTGACGGCGTGGCGCGCAACGAGCCGGAAGCGGTGCGCTGGCTGGGGCTGGCCGCCGAGCGCGGCCATACAGGCGCGCAATACGCGCTGGCGCGGATGATTGACGGCGGCCGCGGCGTGCCGCGCGATGTGGACGCGATGCTGCGCTGGTATCGTCTGGCGGCGGGCGCCGGGCATGCCGACGCCCAGTTCGAACTGGGCTTGCTCCATGAGAACGGCGACGGCGTGCCGCCCAGCCTGGCCATTGCGCGGGCGTGGTACCGCAAGGCCGCTGCCCGCGGTCACCTGAAGGCCCTGCGCCGCCTGGAACGACGCGCGTGGTGGCGCTTCTGGTCGCCGTAAATTCCTGCGTCCATGACTTCCGGCGCTTCTCACCGCCCGCGCCGGAGGCCACCATCGGCGGATCGACCCGCCGGACGTTCCCGGCGGCGCGACGAACCAAGGGCCCTCCAGCAATGCGTACTCCTCTCGTCAGCGCGATCGCGTTCGCGCTCGCCGGTCTTTCCGCCGTGGCCGTGGCCGCCCCGGTCACCGAAGCCAGCCAGCTCGCCACCACCCAGTTGCCGCGCAGCGTGCGCCCGACGCACTACGACGTCGCGGTAGTGCCGCATGCCGATAAGCTGACCTTCGACGGCAAGGTGGCGATCGCCATCGACGTGCTGGAGCCCACCGCGTCCATCACGCTCAATGCCGTGGACATGACCTTCGCCCACGTGACGCTGCGGCCCGCGAAGGGCAAGGCGAGCTTCGCCGCGCCGAAGGTTGCCGTGGACGCGGGCACGCAGACCGCCACCTTTACCTTCGACCATGCCGTGCCGGCCGGCAGCTACACGTTGTCGATGGATTACACCGGCAAGATCGGCACGCAGGCCAACGGCCTGTTCGCGATCGACTACGACACCAAGGCCGACGGCAAGAAGCGCGCGCTGTATACGCAGTTCGAGAATTCCGACGCCCGTCGCTTCATTCCCTCGTGGGACGAGCCGGCGTACAAGGCCACCTTCACGCTGTCCGCCACCGTGCCCTCGGCCGACATGGCCGTGAACAACATGCCCGCGGCGAACAGCAAGGACCTGGGCAACGGCACCAAAACGGTGACCTTCGCGCAGACGCCGAAGATGTCCACCTACCTGCTGTTCTTCGGCCTGGGCGAATTCGATCGCGCCACCACGCAGAGCGACGGCGTGGAAATCGGCGTCATCACGCAGAAGGGCCTGACCTCGCAGGCGCAATTCACCCTGGAGTCCGGCAAGGCCGTGCTGCAGGAATACAACGCGTACTTCGGCGTGCCGTACCCGCTGCCCAAGCTGGACAACATCGCCTCACCGGGCCAGAGCCAGTTCTTCTCGGCGATGGAAAACTGGGGCGCGATCTACACCTTCGAATACGCGCTGCTGCTCGATCCCTCCATCTCCACGCAGTCGGACAAGCAGGAAGTGTTCAACACCGCCGCGCACGAAATGGCTCACCAGTGGTTCGGCGACCTGGTCACCATGCGCTGGTGGGACGACCTCTGGCTCAACGAGGGCTTCGCCTCGTGGCTGGCCTCGCGCACCACCGAGCGCCTGCATCCGGAATGGCACACCAACCTCGAGGCCGTCGCGATCCGCGAAGGCGCGATGGGTCGTGATGCCGTGGCCACCACCCACCCGGTGGTGCAGCACGTGGCCACGGTGGAGCAGGCCAGCCAGGCGTTCGACGCCATTACCTACGCCAAGGGTGAGTCGGTCATCCGCATGCTTGAGGCCTATGTCGGTCCGGATGCCTGGCAGAAGGGCGTGCAGGCTTATATCAAGGCGCATGCGTACGGCAACACCGTATCCGACGACCTGTGGAAGGAGATCGACGCCGCCGCCGGCAAGCCGGTCAGCACCATCGCCCACGACTTCACGTTGCAGCCGGGTATCCCGCTGGTGCGCGTGGAATCGGCCTCGTGCGCTGGCGGTTCCACCACGCTGAAGCTGTCGCAGGGCGAGTTCACCCGCGATCGCCCGGATAAGAAAGCCCTGGCCTGGCACGTGCCGGTGATCGCGAAGACGGTCGGCGGCGCCACCGCCACAGCGCTGATCGAGAACGGCTCGGCCACGATGACCGTGCCCGGCTGCGCGCCGGTGCTGCTCAACGCCGGCCAGACCGGTTACTTCCGCACGCTGTACCAGCCGGCGCAGATCAAGGCGCTGACCGGCGCCTACGCGAAGCTCGATCCCATCGACCAGCTCGGTGTTGCCGCCGACGTATGGGCGCTGGGCATGGGTGGCCTGGAACCGGCGTCCGACGTGCTGGACTTCATCAAGGTCACGCCGCTGGATGCGTCGCCGGCCCTGTGGGACCAGATCAGCGGCGATTTCGACGCGCTGGACGGCTATTACGATGGCGATGCGAAGCGCCAGGGTGCGCTGCGCAAGTACGCCGTGTCGCGCCTGTCGCCGAAGCTGGCGCAGATCGGCTGGGATGCCAAGCCGGGCGAGGAAGCACCGGTGGCCATCCTGCGTTCCTCGCTGATCGGCACACTGGGTCATCTGGGCGACGCCAAGGTGATCGCCGAAGCGCGCCGCCGTTACGAGTTGAACCAGATGTCGCCGGAGCTGCGCACGGTGATCCTCGGTGTGGTGGCCGGGCACGCGGACGGCGCCACGTGGGACAAGATGCACGCGGCGGCGAAGGCTGAGAAGACCCCGCTGGTGAAGGACCGCCTCTACGGCATGCTGGCCGCCAGCGAGGACAAGGCCCTTGCCCAGCGTGCGCTGGACCTGGCGATCACCGGCGAGGCCGGTGCGACCAACAGCGCGCAGCTGATCTCCGCCGTGGCCCGTCACCACCCGGAACTGGCGTTCGACTTTGCCGTGGCCCACAAGGACCAGGTGGACAAGCTGGTCGATTCCACCTCGGCGGCGCGTTACTACCCCATGCTGGCCGGTCGTTCGAGCGACGTTGCCACGATCGACAAGGTCAAGGCCTTCGCCGACAAGTACATCGCGGCCACGTCGCGTCGCGATGCGGAAACCGCCATCGCGGGCATCCGCTACCGTGCGATGGTGCGCGAGCAGCGTCTGCCGGCCGTGGATGCGTGGCTCAAGAAGAACGGCTGATCGTTGCCGCGCGTTGAAATGAAAAACCCGCCGGCTTGATCGCCGGCGGGTTTTTCTTTGGGGCGTGTAAGTTCGCAAATGTAGGAGCGCACGCACGTGCGCGACATCTTCTCGCCAACCCGTCGTGCTGGCACGTGAGGCCGTACGTTCGGCCTCAACACATGTCGCGCACGTGCGTGCGCTCCTACATACCTGACGCGGCGTGGCGCACTGGCTCTAAGCCGAACACGCCGCCATGAGGGCATCACGGAAGCACGGCGCATCGACAAGCCGCGCGGCCAGCGTGCCCTTGAACGCATCGCCGGTACCGCAGGTGGGCACGCGGTAGAGGTCGGCCTGGTCGCCGTAGCGGTCGCTGCCGTGGGAGACCAGGCAGCTCTTGTCCAGCGACACCACCACCGTACCCGCGCACAGGCGGCGGGCGAGGGCGTTGATCGTGGTGTCGTCCATGCCGGTGACGGCGCTGGCGGTGATGTCGATGTTGAGGAAGCGGCCGCAGCAGCGGGCGAACTCGTGCAGGCTGAGCAGCAGCACGTCGGTGCTGGCGAACTCGCGCACCGACAGGCCGGGCGGTAGCGGACCGGGATCGAGGATGCGGATGAGGCGGTGCGTGCCGGCCAGGTCGAGCGTGGCGGCGATGGTGTCGATGTTGGCTTCCGTCGACGCCAGCAGGATCTTCGCGCTGGCGAACAGGTCCGCCTGCGCGGAAACGAAGGCGATCGACAGCTGGTCGTTGGCGCCCGAGGACAACGCCGAAAGGGTCTGGCCCTTGGCATCGACGATGAGCGCGGTGCGGCCGGTGCGCACGCCGGTGGTGGATTGCCAGCGCGCATCGACCAGGGGCGGGACGCCCGAGGGATCGATCACGTCGTCACCGATGGCGGCGATCAGGCCGGTGGCGACACCCGCCTGCGCGGCGGCGACGGCCTGGTGGAATGCCTTGCCGCCGGGGCGACGTTCGAAGCGATCGGCATAGGCCGGTTCGCCGTTGCGGGGAAGGGCCGGCGTCTGCCAGCGTTCTTCCTCGCTATAGCCACCGACAACGAGCAGGCGTACGCCGGACACGCCTCAGAATCGCTCGAGCACGCCGGCGATGGTCGCCGTCATGAACGTGGCGATGGAGCCACCCAGCACCGCGCGCATGCCGAGGCGGGCGAGGTCGCCGCGACGGTTGGGCGCCAGGCCGCCGATGCCGCCGATCTGGATGGCGATGGACGAGAAGTTGGCGAAACCGCACAGCGCATACGTGGCGATCAGGCGGCTTTCCGGCAGCAGTTCGGGCAGGTGCTTGGCCAGCGAGGCGTAGGCCACGAATTCGTTGATGACCACCTTCTGGCCGATGAAGCTGCCTACCAGGGTGGCATCCTGCCAGGGCACGCCGATCAGCCAGGCGATGGGCGAGAGCACCCAGCCGAAGATGGTTTCCAGGCTGAGCTTGACCTCGTGGCCGGTGGTGGCCAGCAGCCAGGCGTTGATGCTGTGGTCGCCGCCGACGGTGCCCAGCCACTGCACGGGGCCGTTGACCAGGGCGATCAGTGCGATGAAGGCCAGCAGCATGGCGCCGACGTTCATGGCCAGCTTCAGGCCGTCGCCGGCACCGGTGGCCGCCGCGTCGATGACGTTCGCGGTGGTCCGCTCCACGTCGATCTTGACGGTGCCGCGGGTAAGCGGCTCCTGCGTCTCGGGCACCAGGATCTTGGCCAGCACCATGGTGGCGGGCGCGGCCATGACGCTGGCGGTGAGCAGGTGCTTCGCATAGAACATGCGCTGCGCCGGGTCGTCACCGCCGAGCATGGCGACATAGGCGGCCATGACCGAGCCGGCGATATGCGCCATGCCGCCGATCATCACGGTCATCAGCTCGGCCTGGGTCATCCGCTCGATATACGGCTTGATGGTCAGCGGTGCCTCGGTCTGGCCGATGAACACGCTGGCGCACACGCTGGTGGTCTCCGCGCCGGACACGCGCATCACCTTGGTGATCACCCAGGCCATGGCCTTGACGATCTGCTGCATGACGCCGAGGTGGTACAGCACGCCGGTGAGGGCGGCGAAGAAGACGATGGTGGGCAGCACCTTGACCGCGAAGATCACGCCGAACTTCGAGCTGTCCAGCAGGCTGCCGAAGATGAAGCGCGAGCCCACGTCCACATAGTCCAGCAGGCGGACGAAGCCGGTGGCGATGGCATCGAACACGTCGCGGCCCAGCGGCACCTTGAGCACCACGGCCGCGAAGGCGATCTGCAGGGCGACACCCGTGGCGACCAGTTTCCAGTCGACCACACGCTTGTTGTTGGAGAAGCAGAACGCGATGCCGACCAGCACCGCCAACCCGAACAGGCCAAACAAAACGTGGCCAAGCAGACCCAGCATTGCGACTTACCCCTATGAAGGCCGGGGGTAGCCCCGTGACCGCTTTTAAAAACGCGAGGTTACGGGAGGTGGTCTCGTGGGGCAAGGCGCACTGCGAAATTCGGGTGAAGACGGGTAATCTTGGTCCCATGAACCTGTTCCTGACCCTTGCCCTGGTGCAGATCGTCGCGCTCGTCACGCCGGGCCCCGACTTCTTCTTCGTCTCCCAGCTGGCCGCCAGCCGCTCGCGCCGCGAGGCCCTGGCGGGCGTGGTCGGCATCGCACTCGGGGTGGCGGTGTGGGCCGCGCTGGCCTTGCTGGGCCTGCAACTGCTGCTGCATCGCCTGGCCTGGCTGGAGCGGGGCATCGCCATCCTCGGCGGCGCCTACCTCTGCTGGATGGGCCTGCGCATGCTGCGCGCCGCGTGGCGGGCGCCGTCGAAGGCCGAGGCGGAAGCCGCGGCGCCCGTGGTGGACGTGCGCGGTTCCAGCCCGGGACGCGCCCTGGCACGGGGCCTGGCGACCAACCTCGCCAACCCGAAGGCCGCCGTGTATTTCGCCTCGATCTTCTCGGCCTTCGTGGGCGAGGGCACCGATGCCGCCACGCGCTGGGGCCTATGGGCCATGGTCACGGCGGAAACCGTGCTGTGGTTCGGGCTGGTCGCGGGCATCTTCGCCCTGCCGGCGATGCGCCGGGCCTACGTGCGCGCCGGCCGCTGGATCGACGGCGGCGCGGGGGTGGTGTTTACGTTGTTCGGGTTGCACCTGGTGTTTGCGCGGCGGTAGCTGCGCCTTACACCCCATCCACTTCCTTGCGCTTGAGGATGTAGCCGAGCCCGCCCTCGCGGAACCAGCGGTAGCCGTACGGTTCCAGCAGGATGCGATGCATGCCGCGCGCGTCCGCTTCACTGTGGTCGTCGGACAGCAGGTTGGTCAGTCGCCCGTCGCGCGAGAACAGCGCCTCGCAGGGTGCATCGGACAGGTTGTGCAGGAACACGACGGCGTTGCCGCGCCAGGTGTAGCGGATCATCAGGATCGCATCGTCGTCCAGCGGTATCGCCTCGAAATCGCCCCAGGACACCTCCAGGATTTCCTTACGCATGCGGATGACCCGCTCCATCCAGTTCAGCAGCGAATCCGGGTCACGCCGCTGTTCGGCCACGTTGACATGCGGGTAGCCGAACGGGCCCTCCGCGATCACCTTGCCGACGGAGCGCTTCGCGTCGGTAAAACCGCCCAGCCGTTCGGTGGACCACTGCATCGGCGTGCGTGCGCATTCGCGCTCGGGTAGCGACAGGTCGTCGCCCATTCCGATCTCGTCGCCGTAGCGGATCACCGGCGTGCCGGGCAGGGTGAGCATCAGCGAATAGGCCAGCTCCAGTCGGCGGCGGTCGTTGCGCAGCATCGGCGCCAGGCGCCGGCGGATGCCACGGTCGTACAGCTGCATGTCCTTGTCGGGGCCGAATTCGGCAAACACCTTCGCCTGCTGCGCCTTGGTCAGGCGGCCCAGGTCCAGCTCGTCGTGGTTGCGCAGGAACAGCGCCCACTGCCCGGTGGCCGGGCGCGGCTTGGTCTTCTCCAGCGCCTTGACCAGCGGACGCACGTCGGCCGCGGCCAGCGCGTAGAACAGGTTCTGGTTGACCTGGAAATTGAACATCATCTGCAGGCGGTCGCCGTCGTCGCCGAAGTACTCCATATCGTCCTTGGGCAGGATGTTGGCTTCCCCCAGGATGATCGCGTCGCCCTTGCGCCACTGCAGCAGTTCGCGGAAGGAGCGCAGCATGTCGAACTGTTCCTTCGGCTTCTTCACGTCCGCGCCCTTGGTCGCGATGACGAAGGGCACGGCGTCCATGCGGAAGCCGGACACGCCCAGCTGCGTCCAGAAACCCATGATCTTCAGGATCTCGGCCTGCACATAAGGGTTGGCGGTGTCCAGGTCGGGCTGGAAATCGTAGAAGCGGTGGAAGTACCACGCCTTGGCCCGCGCGTTGTACGTCCACGTGCTCTTTTGCACGCCGGGAAATACCATGCCCTCATCGGCGTTGGCCGGGCGCGTTTTCGACCACACGTACCAGTCGCGGTACTTCGAGGAGGGGTCGCGGCACGCTTCGCGGAACCAGGGGTGCTTGTCGGAGGTGTGGTTGACCACCAGGTCGATCAGCACGCGCATGCCGCGCTGGTGGGCGGCGTGGGTGAACTCGACGAAGTCGCCCAGCGTGCCGTAGCGTGGGTCCACGTTGTAATAGTCGGCGATGTCGTAGCCGCCGTCGCGCAGGGGTGAGGTCTGGAAGGGCATCAGCCAGACGGCGGTGACGCCCAGGCCCTGCAGGTAATCCAGCCGCCGCGACAGGCCCTGGAAATCGCCGATGCCGTCGCCGTTGGAGTCCTGGAAGCTGCCGACGGACAGGCAGTAGATCACGGCGTTCTTGTACCAGAGGTCGTTGATCATGACGGCGCTCGCGGCAGACTGGGGGTGGCGGGAGCGTACGGGGCCGGGCGTGAAGGCGTTACCTACACATCCGCCGCGTCACCCTCGCTTGCATGACGATGACAGCACGTAGCTGGTGGCGCGACGGCGTCATCTACCAGGTGTACCCCCGCTCCTTCGCCGATGCGAACGGCGATGGGATCGGCGATCTCGAAGGGTTGCGCGGCAAGCTGCCTTACCTGGCCGACCTCGGCGTGGATGCGATCTGGATATCGCCGATCTATCCGTCGCCGATGGCCGACTTCGGCTACGACGTCAGTGACTACCGTGGGGTGGACCCCCTGTTCGGCGATATCGAGCGCATGGACGCCGTGATCGCCGATGCGCATGCGCTGGGGCTGAAGGTCATCCTGGATTTCGTGCCCAATCACAGCTCCGACGAGCACCCGTGGTTCCGCGAGAGCCGCCGCGCGCGCGACAGCGTGTTCCGCGACTGGTACATCTGGCACGATCCCGCCCCCGGCGGTGGCCCGCCCAATAACTGGTTGTCCAACTTCGGCGGCAGCGCCTGGACGTTCGACGCGGGCACCGGCCAGTACTACCTGCACCTGTTCCTGGACAAGCAGCCCGACCTCAACTGGCGGCACCCCGCGCTTCGCGAAGCCATGTTCGAGTCGATGCGTTTCTGGCTTCGCCGCGGCGTGGACGGCTTTCGTGTGGACGTGCTCTACCACGTGATGAAGGACGCGCAGTTTCGCGACAATCCACTCAATCCGGCATACCGCGACGGCATCGATTCGGAGGCCAACCGCTTCCTGCCGACCCATATCGCGGACCTGCCGGAGACGATGGATGTGGTGGCGGCGATGCGGGCGGTGGTGGATGAATTCCCGGACCGCGTATTGATCGGCGAACTGTACCTGCCGCTGGAGCGCATCGTCGCCTATTACGGCGACCGCCTGCAGGGCGCCAACCTGCCGTTCAACTTCCTGCTGATCGGTGCGCCCTGGCACGCGCGCGACATCGCTTCGCTGGTCGAACGCTATGAAGCGGCCCTGCCGCCGGGTGGCTGGCCGAACTGGGTGCTGGGCAACCACGACAAGCCGCGCATCGCCTCGCGCGTGGGCGATGCGCAGGCACGTATCGCGGCGATGCTGCTGCTTACCCTGCGGGGTACGCCGACGTTGTATTACGGGGACGAGATCGGCATGCATGATGTAGCCATCCCGCATGCGGAAGTGCGCGATCCGTTCGAACTCAACGAGCCGGACAAGGGCCTGGGCCGCGATCCGCAGCGTACGCCGATGCGCTGGACCCCCGGGCCGGGTGCCGGTTTCACCAACGGGGTGCCGTGGCTGCGCCTGGGCGACGACGTGGCGACGCGTAACGTGGCGACGGAGTCCGCCGATCCTGCGTCGATCTGGTCGTTGTATCGATCGTTGCTGTGGATGCGCCGGGCATCGCGGGCGCTGAGCGCAGGCAACGTACGCATCTTGGGCGTCAGCGACGCGGTGCTGGCTTATGAGCGCGTCGCGGGCGATGAACGTCTCGTGGTCGTGCTCAATGTCACCGACGCGCCTGCGCAGTTGCCGATCGACGAGCCGGTGGGGCCGTGCGTGCTTTCCACGCGCGGGGATAACCGGCGTGGTGTGCTGCAGGCGTCCGAGGGGCGTATCTACCTGGGGTGAGCGACGTCCGGGTGATGCTCGGCGCAGCAGGTCAAAGGTACTGCCGCAGGATCAGGCCGATAATGCCCAGCAGCACGGCCACGACAATGATGTGCCGCAGATAGGCGCCGCCGGATACGCCGCCGTCGTAACTGGCATCGTCGAAATCGTGCGTAGCGTCGCGTGGGTGACGCACGAAGGGCAGGCGAAGGCGGCGTTTGCGGACCATGGCGCCATCTTAGCGTCCCGCGGTCAACGCGGCGTCAGCGGGCCGCGGACGTCCACGGATCATGCGCCGGGCTTTACCCGCGATGTGCTCGCCAGCTCCTGCAGGATCTCCGGCCCGCGCACGTCGATATGGTCCAGGTTGTTGGCATAGAAACGAACGAACGGTTTCTCGGCGTCCTTGGGCATCCACGGTTTCGCCCACACGAACACCACGCAGTAGCCGCCGGATTCGGCGATCAACTTGTCCAGACGGGCGCGCAACAGCTTGCGTACGGGGTAGGCGTCGATGTCTTTCGCGGTGAGGGTGATGGTCGGGCGCAGTTCGTCGTCGCCGTGGCGGAACGGACGCGAGAACTTCAGGTAATACCCGCCTTCCTTCGTGGCGCGCAGGGAGGCCGCACCCCACCATACCGCCCGGGTGCCGGTCAGGTCGGCCACCTTCTGCCGGAACACGTTACGGAACAGGGCTTCGTAGGTGGTGGTTTCCCCACCGATCGCCACCTGGGCCTCGCCGAGATCGTGGTCACGGCGGTGTTCGAGGAATTTCTGCACCAGTGACGAAAGGCGGTAGTAGTGGCTGGGCCCTCGGGTGGTCGCTGCCGCCGTGACGCGGCGCGGGCGGGGGGCGGCGGGATCCCCGGGCGTCGGCGGGCTTTGGTCGGGTGGTGTGCCCGGACTCGGCGGGATGGCCGCCAAGCCGCTCACCGGCGGCACCGCGCGGAAATGATCGGCGGGGCGCTCGGTTTCGAACACGTCGGGCTGCTTGTCCTTCCTGGCCTCGCCGGTGGCGTGCACCACCTCGCAGGTGTCCGCGTGGTCGTCGATCCGGCGGGAGCGGAAGTACGGGCGAATCCGTAGGTTTTGCTCCGGTTTTTCGAGGCAGGCGCAGATCAGCTGGGCGGTGCACCCCTGGCCGATGCAGTAGAAGACGGGTTCTTCGCCCAGCAGGTCGGCCCAGTACAGCTCATACGCGCGCTCCGCGGTCAGCGGCTCGCTTCGGGTGGGCGTGATCGCTTCTTCGATCGACACGAGGTAAAGGCGTCCGGTATGCCAGGTGGCTCACTTTACCGTCCCGCCACCACGTGGTGTAAACACCGACGGGCCTACGGTGGCGACTTCCCCGTTCGATACAGGAGATTCGCCGTGGCGAAGGTGCTCGTGCTCTATTACTCGGCCTATGGCCATATCGAAACCATGGCGCAGGCCGTGGCGGAAGGCGCCCGCGAGGCGGGAGCCCACGTCGACATCAAGCGCGTGCCGGAGACGGTGCCGGACGACGTGGCGCGCAGTTCGCATTTCAAGCTGGACCAGGCGGCGCCGATCGCCCGGGTGGACGAGCTGGAGCACTACGATGCGATCATCCTGGGCACGGGTACCCGCTACGGGCGGCTAAGCGCCCAGATGGCCACCTTCCTCGACCAGACCGGCTCGCTGTGGTCGCGTGGTGCCCTCAACGGCAAGGTGGGCGGCGCGTTCGTCTCGACGGCCTCGCAGCACGGCGGGCAGGAGACCACCCTGTTTTCCTTGATCACCAACCTGCTGCATCTCGGCCTGATCCCGGTGGGCCTGCCCTACAGCTTCCAGGGTCAGTTGAAGCTGGACGAGGTGACCGGTGGCAGCCCGTACGGCGCCACCACGATCGCGGCCAGCGACGGGTCCCGCCAGCCCAGCGAGAACGAACTGGCCGGTGCCCGTTTCCAGGGCAAGCATATTGCCCAGATCGCGGCGAAACTGTTCGGCTGACGCGCAACAAATGCCATGGGGCTTTGCTACGCTCCGCCCCATGACACTCACCTTTTTCCTGATCCTCCTGGCCGTCGCCCTGCTGTCGATGCGCCTGCGCCGCCGCCTCGCCGGTCGGCTGCTCATGCTGCTGGCCGTGGGCTGGCTGTTCTTTGCCGGCTGCGGGCCGCTGACCGGCCTGCTGCTGTCCAACCTGCAGGCGGGCTATGCGCCCGACGTGGCCCAGTGGGGGCAGCGCAACGCCATCATCCTGCTCGGTGCCGGTACGGTGCGTAGCGGCGTGGGGTCCATCGAGCCCAGCCTCTACGCCAACGGTCGCGTGCTCCGCGCGGCCGAGTTGTATCGGGCGTGCAAGGCCACCCGGGCCGACTGCAAGCTGGAAGTCAGCGGCGGCGATGCGGCCCACCTGGGCCAGGCCGAGGCCGATGTCTACGCGATCAGCCTGGCCCGACTGGGCATACCGCGCGCGGACCTGCTGCTGGAATCGCGCAGCATGAATACCTTCGAGAATGCGCAGTTCAGCAAGCCGCTGCTGATGTCCTACGGCGCGGACAAGGTGGTGCTGGTGTCCTCGGCGGTGCACCTGCGCCGGGCCATGATCTATTTCGCCCACTTCGGCATACAGGCTGAGCCCGTGCGCGGCGATTACGTGACGGCCCGCTACGACTGGCTGCCCACCTCGGAAAACCTTTCCTTTGCCGATTTCGCCATCCACGAATACGTGGGTGTGTGGCGCTACGATTTCTACAACCTGATGGGCTGGAACGGCCCGAAGCTTCCTGAAGGAAGCGCAACGCCGCCCACGAACACATAACATCCGGCCACTTAAGCTATCGCCACGTCCACCACGGACCCGTCCCTGAAGGAGTTGCCCGTGAAGTCTCGTTATATCCTTGCCGCGCTGCTGGCCACCGCTACCGTGATGCCCGTGGCGTCGTTCGCACAGCAGTCCGCACCGGCACCGGCCGCCGCCAATCCGGCGTCGCAGATTCCCGCCGCCGACAAGCAGGCCATCCAGAACTTCAACCTCACCGACGACGTGTTCAACCGCATCGTCAAGGTGTCGCAGGAAGCCAAGGCGCAGGGCATCAAGCCCAAGGACGCCAAGACCGATTTCTCGAAGATCCACTCACTCGACGACCTGGCCAAGCAGGTGACGGATTCCGATCCGCGCATCGCGCCGCTGATCAAGAAGTACGGCTTCACGCCGCGCGAGTTCCTGCTCGCCAACCTCGCCGTCACCAATGCGGCCATCGCCTCGGAAGCGAAGGGCAACCGGCAGATGGCCGCCTACGTCGACCAGTCCAAGGTCAACCAGAAGAACGTGGCGTTCTACGAAGCGCACAAGGGCCAGATCAACGCGCTGATGAACGAAGAGCCCGATCCCGCCGCCAAGTAAAGCAAAAACGCCGTGTAGGAGCCCACGATGTGGGCGATCTTTCGCTCTATGTAGCTAACGCGAGAAGATCGGTTGGAAAATCGCCCACATCGTGGGCTCCTACCATGGCAGGTTACGGCGACAAAAAAACGGGCCCAGTGGGCCCGTTTCTTCAACCGATCAATGGAAAGATCAGTGCGTGCCGTGCAGCGCGTGCTTGAGGTCGCGCATCTGGTCGTGGCCGGTCTTGACCGACACGTAGGCCTTCTCGATCACGGCGCGGCTCGCGGCCGAGACTTCGGTGTCCTTCAGCGCGTCTTCGTACTTGTGCTTGATGTGGTCTTCGCCACGCTCGACTTCGTCGACGATCGCGGTGTCGTCCTTCGAGCTCATCTTCGCGCGCAGCTCGACGAACATGCGGTGCGCCTTGGCAAGGATGGTGCCGTCGTCTTCCGGGTTGCCACCCAGTGCACGGACCTGCGTCTGCAGGGCCTGCGCGGCCTGGCGACGCTCGCCGGCGCGCTGCTGGAAGGTCGAGGCGTAACGGGTGTTCTCGGCATCCTTCGCGGCTTCGCCGTAGCCCTCGGCGCTGTCGATGGTGGTCTCGATGAGGCTGTTGAGAACCTTGATATCGTGGTCGTTGCTGGTCATGGTCGGGCTCCGTCGGATGACTCGGATCGAGTCGTTTTAAGGAGCCCAAGCATCGCGGTCACGGGGTGCATGAATCCGTGAAAGCCGCGTCTCATCCGTGAACACACGGGGGCCCCGTTCATGTAACGCGGGTGCATACTTCCCATCGCAAAACGTATCGAGGAACGTCCATGGCATCGAATCGTCGCGCACTGGTCACCGGCGCATCCGCCGGCATCGGCGAGGCGTTCGCCCGCGAACTGGCCCGTCGCGGCCACGACCTGGTGCTCACCGCACGCCGGGCCGACCGCCTGGAAAAGCTCGCCGCCGAATTGCGCGACCGGCACGGCATCGAAGCGATCGTGGCGCCGCTGGACCTGGCCCGCTCCGACGGCCCGGAAGCACTCGTCGCGGCCCTGGATGCCCAAGGCCTGGCGATCGACGTACTGATCAACAATGCCGGATACGGCGTCAGCGGGTATTTTCACGAGCAGCCCTGGTCCGCGCATGCCGACTTCATCCAGGTGCTGATGACCGCCCCGACGGAACTGGCCTGGCGCCTGTTGCCGTCCATGCAGGCGCGTGGCTACGGCCGGATCGTCAACATCGCCTCGCTGGCGGGCCATCTGCCCGGCTCGGCGGGGCACACGCTGTATGCGGCGTCCAAGGCCTACCTCATCAAGTTGTCGCAGTCGCTGGCGCTGGAGGGCAAGGGCACCGGTGTCCACACCACGGCGGTGTGCCCGGGCTTTACCTATTCGGAGTTCCACGACGTGACCGGCTCGCGCGAATTGGTCTCGAAGATGCCGCGCTGGCTGTGGATGGACGCGGCCACGGTGGCGCGACAGGGCCTGGACGCGGCCGACGCCGGCAAGGCCGTCTATGTCAACGGCCGGGTCAACACAGCCATCAAGTCCTTGTTCAAGCTGCTGCCCGATGCGCTGGCGCTGGCCATGATCGAACGGCAGGGTCGGCGCTTCCGGGTGGGGCGTCGCACGGACCCGTGACCAATGGCATACGCCGCAGGCGCGCATGGGGGATAGCCTCGTCCGGTTCGCGGCGCGCCCTGCGCCGTTGCTGTGATGGGGAACCCCTATGTCGACCAAACGCACCGCGGCGCTTTCCGGCGCCGTCCTCCTCGGACTGATCGGGGCCGCCGCGGCGTCCGCGCAGGCCGTCACCCTTGACGACTACAAGCGCGCCGACTCCTTCCTGGGCCACGCTTCCACGCTGGTGGACCACTCCGTCCAGCGGGTCACCTGGGTCGACGACGGCCATTTCTGGTACCGCGACCACGACAAGGACGGCGACCAGTTCCTTACCGTCGATGCCGCCACGGGCCAGGCCTCGCGCGCGTTCGACCGCGACAAGCTGGCTGCCGCGCTGTCGAAGGCGTCGGGTACAAAGGTGGAGCCCGACAAGCTGCCCGTGAGCACGTTCGTCGTCCGTCCGGACGACGGCCTGGACGTAACCTCGCGCGGCAAGCACTACGTCTGCGACAAGGCGATCGGCAAGTGCGAGATCGCCGCGGTGAAGAAGGACGCGGCCGGCAGGCCCTACGGCGATGAGCCGGGCCTGAAGTCGCCGGACGGCAAGTCGGAGGCCTTCATCCGCGACTGGAACCTGTGGGTGCGCGACGTGGCCACGGGTGCCGAGACGCGCCTGACCACCGACGGCATCAAGGATTTCGGTTACGCCACGGACAACGCCGGCTGGCAGCACACCGACGAGGCGATCCTCGTGTGGTCGCCGGACTCGAAGAAGATCGCCACGTTCCAGCAGGACCAGCGCAAGACCGGCGAGATGACCCTGGTCACCACCAACGTGGGCCACCCCAAGGTAGAGACCTGGAAATACCCGCTGCCCGGCGACAAGGACGTGACCATGATCGAGCGCGTCGTGATCGACGTGCCGACGAAAACCGTGGTGCGCTTCAAGATGCCCGCCGACCAGCATCGCTCGTCGCTTTGCGACGATGTGTCGTGCAGCCCTGGCGTGTGGGACGACGTACGCTGGGCGGGCGACGGCAAGAGCATCGCCTTCGTGTCCACCTCGCGTGACCACACGCACGAGTGGTTCCGTGTGGCCAACCCGGAAACCGGCGACGTGCGCACGGTGTTCGAGGAAAAGGCCAAGACCTATTTCGAAAGCGGCAACGGCACGGTGAACTGGCAATACGTGCCCGAGACCGACCAGGTGATCTGGTTCTCCGAGCGGAGCAACTGGGGCCATCTGTACATGTACAGCCTGAAGACGGGCAAGCTGGAGCAAGCGATCACCCAGGGCGACTGGAACGTCACCGAGGTGCTGCGCATCGATCCGAAGACGAAGACGATCTGGTTCCGTGGCGTGGGCCGCGAGAAGGGCGTCGATCCGTATTACCAGCAGTTTTACAAGGTGGGCTTCGACGGCAAGGGTTTGACCCTGCTGACGCCTGAGAACGCCGACCACACGGTCAGCCTGTCGAAGGACGGCACCTACTTCTTCGATTCGTATTCCACGATCGATACGCCGCCGGTGGCGCTGGTGCGTCGTTCGGATACCGGTGCGACGGTGAAGGACATCGCTCATGCCGATATCTCGCGCCTGAAAGCCACCGGCTGGGTGCCGCCCACCGCGTTCACGGTGAAGGCGCGTGACGGCAAGACCGACCTCTACGGCCAGATGTTCAAGCCGTCGAAGTTCGATCCGTCGAAGAAATACCCGCTGATCGTCTACATCTACCCGGGCCCGCAGGTGGGCTCGATCCGCACGCGCAGCTTCCTGCCCGCCCATGGCGATAACCAGTCGCTGGCCGAGCTCGGCTTCGTGGTGGTAGCGGTGGACGGCATGGGCACGCCGTGGCGCTCCAAGGCGTTCCACGATGCGTATTTCCAGAACATCGGCGACAACACGTTGCCCGACCAGGTGCTGGCGGTGAAGCAGCTGGTGAAGAAGTACAGCTGGCTGGACGGCGATCGCGTGGGTATCTGGGGCCACTCCGGCGGCGGCAACGCCACGGCTACCGCCATGTTCCGCTACCCGGACGTGTTCAAGGTGGGCATCTCGGAGTCGGGCAACCACGACAACCGTAATTACGAGGACGACTGGGCCGAGAAGTGGCAGGGCCTGCTGGTCAAGGACAAGGACGGCAAGAGCAACTACGACGACCAGGCCAACCAGAAGTGGGTCGGCGGCCTGAAGGGTCACCTGATGATCGCGCACGGCACGATGGACGATAACGTGCCGCCGTACGAATCGCTGCTGGTGGTCGACGCGCTGATCAAGGCGAACAAGGATTTCGATCTGGTCATCATCCCTAACGCGCACCACGGCTACGGCGACGCCACGCCGTACATGACGCGCCGCCGCTGGGACTACTTCGTGCGCTACCTCAAGGGCGAGACCCCGCCCAAGGAGTTCCAGCTGACCCCCATGCCGCCCCGCAATTAACCCATGTAGGAGCGCACGATGTGCGCGACATGTGTTCGCCGAACCTGAAGGGCTGGCGCGTGACGCTGGGCATTCGACCTCAACACATGTCGCGCACGCGCGTGCGCTCCTACCCCGCGGTTTTCGGTACCGGGGCGAAGTGCATGGCGCCGGCGTTCATGCAGTAGCGCAGGCCGGTGGGATCGGGGCCGTCGTCGAACACGTGGCCCAGGTGCGCGTCGCAACGGGCGCATTTCACCTCGGTGCGTTCCTCGAGCAGGCTGCGGTCGATCTTCTCCACCACGTTCCGTTTCGAGATCGGCTTCCAGAAGCTGGGCCACCCCGTGCCGGACTCGAACTTGGTGGCCGAGTCGTACAGCGCCGTGTCGCAGCCGATGCAGCGGTAGATACCGTTGTCATGCCGGTCCCAGTTCTCGCCCGTATAGGCCGGCTCGGTGCCTTCCTGGCGGGTGATGTAATACGACTTCGTGCCCAGCTTCGCCTTCCACTGGTCGTCGGTCAGCACCACGCGGGCCTCGGGATGGGGCCCCAGCGGCTTCTTGTCGGGCGCGAAGGCGTCGAGGGTCACCGTGCCGCCCTGCGGCGCGGGCGGGGCCTCGGCGGCCATGGCGGGCCGTATCGCGCGCAGGACGAAGGGCAGCGAGGCGGAGGCCGCGACCGTGGCGGCAAACACGCCCAGGAAACGGCGGCGATCGGGATCGGCGTGGCGCATGGAACCTCCGGAAAGCAGGAAGGGTGCCCGGTGGCACCCTTCCGATAAGACCGGACCAGGGGGGTCTGGCTTACACGATCAGTCGTTCACCCAATGGCACTCGCGGTGGGTCTCGTAGGTCGCGTTCTTGTTCTGATGGTTCTTCTGGATCTGGTTGCCGGCGTAACCGCCGCCGACCGCACCGGCCACGGTGGCCAGGGTCTTGCCCTTGCCGCCGCCCACCTGATTGCCCAGCAGGCCACCGGCCACGGCACCCACGCCGGTGCCGATCAGGCGTTTATCGTCCTTGGACTGGATCTGTTTGGTCTGGACGTCGCGGCAGACCTGGTGCTGGCTGCGCCGGCTCTGGGCATCGGCCGGGGGAGCGGTAACGGCCGCACCGGTAGCGACGACGAACAGGGTGGCGGCGAGCAGATGGGTCTTCATGGGGCATCCTCCTTATAGGGCTGCGACAGGGATACCCCCGGCCTCGTGACGGAGGGGTCAAATACGTGCGCCGGCTCCGGTTTGATCGACATGGCGTATGGCCGCGGTTTAATCGGCGTGCCCCGCGCCTCGGCCACGGCCTCGGTCAGTTCGGCGCCCAGCAGCAGGATCAGGGCCGAGTAGTACACCCAGACCAGCAGCACCACCACGCTTCCCGCCGGGCCGTACGGGCCGCCGACGTTGCTGCGCTCCAGGTAGAAACCGATGGCGAACTTGCCCACCACGAAGAGCAGGGCGGTCAGGCTGGCGCCGATCACGGCATCGCGCCACTCGATGATGGCATCCGGCAGCACCTTGTAGATGGCGCCGAAGATGACGACGAACACGGCCAGGGAAATCAGCGTCTCCAGCACGTGCCAGCCAGTGGTGCCGCCGCGGACGAACACCGCGATCATGGCGCTGGCGGAGAAGGAGATCACCAGCAGGAAGGCCAGCGAGAGCAGCAGGCCCAGGGCATGCAGGCGCGCGCGCAACCACGTCAGGATTGCATGGGTGGCCTTGCCGGGCTTCGGCTGCAGCCCCCAGACCCGGTTCAGGGCGCCTTGCAGCTGGGCAAACACGGCGGAGGCGCCCACCAGTGTGACGCCGAGTCCGATGATGCCGGCCACGCTGCCCACGCTGGGCTTCTGCTTGGCGTTTTCGATCACCAGCCGCACGGCTTCGGCGGCGCGTGAGCCGACCAGGCCGTTCAGGCTATCGATCAGCTGGGCCTGCCACTCGGGACGAAGCGAGGCCACCACCCACAGCAGCAACACCAGCAACGGCGCGAACGACAGCGCCGAGTAGAAGGCGAGCGCGGCGGCGCGTGTCATCAACTCGTCGTCGCTGAATCCCTTCACCGTGGTGCTGACGACCCGCCAGCCCATCTTCAATCTCGCATGCACGTGTTCGCCTCCCGAATCGATCCAGCCAGCTTCGCGGCTGGGGCGCGAAGGTGGCGTGGACTGGCGTCAGGCCGCGTGCAGGGCCGCGATGGCGGCGGGGATGGCCTCGGCGCCGGCCACCTCGACCACGCGCTCGCCCATGGCGAAGCCGGCCAGGCGCTCGTGTTCCCAGGTGCTGTGATAGGGCATGTACACCCCGCAGCCACCCAGGGCGACCACCGGGGCGATGTCCGACTTCAGCGAGTTGCCGACCATGGCGAAGCGATCCGGCGAGAGCCCGAACTCCTGCAGCAAACGGGTGTACGTGGCGGGATCCTTCTCCGAGACGATCTCGATCCGGTGGAAGATGCCGGCCAGCCCACATTGGGCCACCTTGGCTTCCTGGTGGAAGAGGTCGCCCTTGGTGATCAACACCACGCGGTGGGTCGCCGCCACGGCCTCCACCGCCTCGCGGATGCCGGGAAGCAACTGGACCGGGTGGCCGAGCACGTCCTTGGCCAGGCGCACGATGCGATGGATGTCGCGGGCCTCGATGCGCCCGTCGGTCAGCTCGATCGCCGATTCGATCATGGACAGGGCCATGCCCTTGGCGCCGTAGCCGAACAGCGCGATGTTGCCGCGCTCCGTGTCCAGCAGGGCCGTGCGCAGGCCCTCCGCGGCCAGGTCGACATACCGGCCCAGGATGGCCTCGAAGGCCGCCTGGGCGTCGTCGTAGTATTCCTGGCTACGCCACAGCGTGTCGTCGCCGTCGAAGCCGACCATCTCGATCATGAAGGCAAGGTTCCTGCGCGCACGGTTGCGTGCGACATCGTTAAAGCGGAACCTCGCAGGTTGCCGTCAATCGATGCCGCGCGCAACCGCGCGCCTGTCCTGGGACTTTCCATATGTATGAGTTTACCGACGTCGCCTGCCCCTATTGCGGCGAGACCATCGAGGTGGCCGTCGATACGTCGGGCGGCAGCCAGATGTATATCGAGGATTGCCAGGTGTGTTGCCGCCCGATCGTGATGCGCCTGACGGTGGACGAGGGCGACGATTCGTTCGCGCTGGATGCGTCGGCGGAGAATGAGGGGTGAGGCGTTGAGGGGGGGCGTGGACCGAGGCGGATCGCGGACCCAGGCAGATCGCGGACCGAGGCGGATCGCGGACATCGTCCGCTCCTACAACAACAACAACGCGACGCCGCGCTGTAGGAGCCCACGATGTGGGCGATCCGCCCTCCACGCCACCGCAGCCGCGTAGGGCCCACGATGTGGGCGACCCAGCCCGCCACACAAAGAAAAGGCCCGGGTCTCCCCAGGCCTTCTCGATGACACCGATGACGGAGCGGCTTAGAACGCCACCGACATCTTCAGACCGAGCACCAGCGCGTCGTCGTTCTGCTTGCTGCCGCCCGGATCCTTGATGTACTGCAGGTTGGGACGCAGTGCGATCGAGGGGATCGGCGAGTAGCTGTAGAACACTTCGGCGACCTTCTCGTAGCCGTCGTTGACGATGCCGTCCGTGCCGGTGATGGCATTGACCAGGCGCTGGTTCTTCGCGGCGTAACCGCTGGCGTGCGAGCCACCGATGGCGGCGCCGATGAAGTCGTTCGGGCGATCGAAGATGCCCTTGTACTCCATGCCCAGCGAGATCTGGTTATTGGTCGCCGAGGTCTCGTGGTCGGCCGAGGCGATGTTCAGGAACACCGTGGTGCCCTTGCCGCCGGCTTCGCCGGACACCTGCTGCTGGAAGGTGATCCACGCGCCCTTGCGGGAATCGTGCTGCAGCGGCTCGTTGCCGGTCAGCGCGATGGGCTGGCGGTTCACGTCGAGGTACAGGTCGTTACCCTTGGACGTGTTGTACCAGACGCCGGCGCGGTACGAACCGGGCAGGCCGTTGACCATCGGCTTCCAGCCGAACTCCAGGGGGATCAGCGCACCGGTGGTGCCGCCGGGGAAGTTCGGCTTGAGGCCGTTGTGACGCGCGTAGGAGTCGTCGACGTACTTCGGGTTGACCTGGTAGGCGGCGATCTGGACGAAGGTTTCCTTCGAGGTATCCAGCTTCAGCACCGTGGCCCACTGGCTGGTCGGCCAGTTGACCCAGTAGTCGCCGACGATGTTACCCGGCTGCGCGCCGCAGAAGGTCAGGTTCTGGAAGTCGCACGAGAACTGGTTGATGTCCTCGCCGACCGGCAGGCGGCCGATCTTCCAGGTCAGGCGATCGTCGAAGAACTTCTGCACCAGGGAGAAGACGGTCAGGTGCCAGGTCTGGCCGCGACCGTAGACTTCCTGGATCAGCTGGTTGTTGCCGATGTTGGCGTCGGCGCCGATATTGCGGCCGTTACGATCGGTAACCACGATGTTGAACGTCGCGCCGTTCCAGCCCCACAGCTTCTGCAGGTCGAACGCGGCGCCCAGCTTCCACTGGTCGGTGTAACGGGTGATGTTCTTGGTGCCGCCCGAGTAGTTGTGGGCCGCTTCACCGCCGTAACCGAGGTCGAACTTCACGCCGGCATCTTCGAGCCGCGTGCGTTCACCGTTCCAGTCACCGAACAGGTATTTGCTGGTTGCGAGGTCGTCGGCGTGCGCCGCGGTAGCAGCCAGGCCGAGGCATGCGAGCAGCACGCCGGCGATGGGACGCTTAGCGAGTACGTTGAGCATGTGTCCTTCTCCCTGAAAATTTATGCTTTTGCGTTTATGGCTTTTGATTATCTAAGTTGCAACGCACAATAGCTCCCCGCGCGTCCAACCCGCCGCATCATAATGTTTTTGTCAGACTAATGTGTGGGCATCGCGAATTCCGCCCCTGCACTTTCGTCGTGGTTCAGCCAGCGCTGTGTGACAGCTTTCTGTCTTGTGTAGAAGCGCACAGATTCCGGGCCGTGGGCGTGGTGGTCTCCCATCAGGCTCTTCTTCCAGCCGCCGAAGCTGTGGAAGGCCATCGGCACGGGGATGGGGATGTTGATGCCGATCATGCCTACCTGAACGCGGTGGGCGAACTCGCGCGCCACCTGGCCGTCGCGGGTGAAGATGGCCGTGCCGTTGCCGAATTCATGCTCGTCCACCAGTTTCAGCGCACTGGCGAAATCCGGCACGCGAACGACGCAGAGCACGGGTCCGAAGATTTCTTCCTTGTAGATGCGCATGGCGGGGGTGACGCGGTCGAACAGCGTGCCGCCCACGAAAAAGCCCTGTTCGCAACCGGCGACCTGGTAGCCGCGGCCGTCCACGACCAGCTCGGCACCGGCCGCTTCGCCGTCGTCGATGTAGTGGGTGATGCGGTCGCGATGCATGCCGGTGACCACCGGGCCCATCTCGATCGTCTCGTCCAGGCCATGGCCGATGCGCAGCGCCTTCACCCGCGGCGCGAGCTTCGCCACCAGCGCATCGGCGGTGGCCTCGCCGACGGCGACGGCCACGGATATCGCCATGCAGCGCTCACCGGCGGCACCGTAACCCGCGCCCATCAGTGCATCCGCCGTCTTGTCGAGGTCGGCGTCGGGCATGACGATCATGTGGTTCTTCGCGCCGCCCAGTGCCTGTACGCGTTTGCCCCTGGCGGAACCCTGCGCATAGATGTATTCGGCAATCGGCGTGGAACCGACGAAGCTCACCGCGCGCACCAGCGGATGTTCCAGCAGGGCATCCACGGCGGTCTTGTCGCCGTGCACCACGTTGAACACGCCGTCGGGAAGCCCGGCTTCCTGCAGCAGCCGGGCCAGTTCCACCGCCAGCGACGGATCGCGTTCGGACGGCTTCAATACGAAGGTGTTGCCGCAGGCCAGCGCCATGGGGAACATCCACATCGGCACCATGGCGGGGAAGTTGAACGGGGTGATGCCGGCGCACACGCCCAGCGCCTGGCGCATCGTCCAGGCATCGATGCCGTTGGCGATCTGTTCGGTGTACTCACCCTTGAGCAGTTCCGGGATGCCGCAGGCGTATTCGACCACTTCGAGCCCGCGGATCACTTCGCCTTTCGCGTCGGAAAGTACCTTGCCGTGTTCGGCCACGATGATACGCGCGAGACGGTCGAGGTCGCGCTCGATCAGGTTCTTGAAACGGAACATCACGCGCGCGCGCTTGAGCGGCGGCGTGTCGGACCATGCCGGGAACGCGGCATGCGCCGCGCGCACGGCGGCATCGACGTCGGCGACCGACGCGAGGTCTACCTCGGCCGCGGGCACGCCGCGCGCCGGGTCGTAGACCGGTGCCGTGCCGGAGGGCGAGCCGGTATAAGGCTTGCCGTCGATGAAATGGCCGATACGGGGAAGGGAGGAAGCGGAAGGCTGGGCGGACATGTTCGGTTACTCCGATGCGGCGCGATCAGCGCGCGATCATCCATTCGTGGGCGGGATCGTTGCGGAAGTGCCAGGCGCGGCTCGGGCCGGCCATGACATTGAGGTAGTAGCCGCGGTAGCCGTGCGGCATCACCACCGGGTGGTAACCGCGCGGCACCATCACCACGTCGTGGTTGCCGACGGCCATCGACTCGTCGATGTCGCGCTCGTCGGTGTAGACACGCTGGAAGGCGAACCCCTGCGGTGGATCGACGCGATGGTAGTAGGTTTCTTCCAGCACGCTTTCTTCCGGCAAGGCGTCGGTATCGTGCTTGTGCGGCGGATAACTGGACGAATGCCCGGCCGGGGTCAGCACCTCGACCACCAGCAGCGACTCCGCGTCTTCCGTCTCCGGCAGGATGTCGCACACGTAACGCGTGTTGGCGCCGGTGCCGCGCGTGGAACGCTTCATCGAGGCGGGGTCGATCAGGCGCGCCGGAAACTTGCCGGTGGCCGGCGCGGACGCTAGCGCAAGCTCGGCATCGGTGTGCGCGGTTACCGTGTAAACCGATGAGGGTGGCGCATACACCGCATGTGGCGCGCGGTCCTCGAACACGCTGGCGCGTCCGTCCAGGTTCTTCCACGACTGGCCCGCCACCGCGATGTCCACGCGGCCCACGAGCACCACCAGGCAGCCCTCGCGGCCGTCCGGCAGCGCGATCTCCAGTGTCGATCCCGCCGCGATGCGGCGTGCTTCGAAGCCTACGTGTTTCCAGTGGGCGGTTTCCGGGGTGACCTTGACGATCGCCTCGCCGGTGGGCATGGCCTTGACCAGCAGGCTCATGCGGCCTCCCCGACCGTCGCGCGGTCCAGCAGGTTGCGCAGTGTGTCGTAGCCTTTCTTCGCGAAGGCATAGCTGGGTGCCACGGACGGGTCCTGCTCGGCCTCGACCACCAGCCAGCCGGTGTACCCGTGGGTTTTCAGCCGATCGATGATGGCCGCGAAATCGATCACGCCGTCGCCCGGCACGGTAAAGGCGCCGTTGAGCACGGACTCGAGGAAGGTCCAGTGGCGGTTGCGTGCCAGGCGGACCACCCCGGGGCGCACATCCTTGCAGTGCACGTGGCAGATGCGGCCGATGTGGCGGTCGAGCACGGCCAGCGGATCGCCGCCGCCGAAGTACGTGTGGCCGCTGTCGAACAACAGGCCCACCTCGTCGCCGGTGTGGGCCATCAGCTGGTCCACGTCCTCGGGCGATTCCACATAGGCGCCCATGTGATGGTGGTAGGCCAGCCGCACGCCGTGCGACAGCGTGAACGTCGCGAACGCGGTGAGGTTGTCGCCGTAGCGTTTCCAGTCGTCGGCCGTGCGGAAGCGCGGGCGCTTGTATAGCGGCACCGGCTCACCCTGGATGGCGTGGGCCACCTCGCCGTAGACCATGACCTTGCAGCCGTTCTCGGCCAGCAGACGGAGGTGTTTCTCCACGGCCACGGTTTCATCCTTCGCGGAGCGCTCGGCCACGCGTCCGGAATACCAGCCGGACACCACGTCCAGGCCGTAGCCGGCCATCAGGTCGCGCAGCGCGGCCGGCTCCTTCGGGAACTTGTTGCCCAGCTCGAAGCCCTCGTAGCCGATGGCCTTGCCTTCGGTGAGCGCGGTGGACAGCGGGATCTCGCCGCCGAGCGAGGGCAGGTCGTCGTTGCTCCAGGAGATCGGGTTGATGCCGATGCGGATGGGATCGTTTTTCATGTGGGCGTGTTCCTGGTCTTGCGGGCCACGATGGCGGTGTCGTAACCGGCGCGGGCGTCGCGCACGGCATCGCGCGACGATACTTCGGGAATCGCCACCTCCCACCAGGCGCCGCCTTCGTCCGTGGTGCGCGTGTGGTCGGTGTCGATGCTGATGAGGTAGGTACGGTCGGCGGCGCGTGCGCGTTCCATGGCGGCCTCCAGGCCGGCGATGTCGGCGACGTGCTCGGCGATCGCGCCCATGGCGCGGGCATGCGCGGCGAAGTCGATGGTGGGTGCGCCGTGCCGGCCCTGCACGCAATCGTCGAACATGTTGTTGAACGCGGCGCTGCCGGTGGACTGTTGCAGCCGGTTGATGCAGCCGTAACCGCGGTTGTCCAGCACCACGACGATGAGCTTTGCGTCGAGCATCACCGAGGTGGCGATCTCGGAATTCATCATGAGGTAGCTGCCGTCGCCGACCATGACCACCACCTCGCGGTCGGGCAGGGCCATCTTCACGCCCAGGCCGCCGGCGATCTCATAGCCCATGCACGAGTAGCCGTATTCCATGTGGTAGCCGCCGGGTGTTTCGGTGCGCCACAGCTTTTCCAGTTCCGCCGGTAGCGTGCCCGCGGCGCAGACGACCACGTCGTCTTGCGTGGAGCGTGACGACGAGCGTTGCACGGCACCGATCACTTCGCCGTCGTAGGGCAGGCGGCCTGCCGGCGGCTGGCGGGCATCCGTGGTGCGCGCCACGATGTCCAGCCATGCCCCGGCCACCTGGCGCGCGCGCAATGTCCAGGCTTCCGGAGCGGTCCAGTCCTCCAGGCCGAAGCCCAGGTCGTCCAGCACGCGTGCGGCATCCCCGATCACTTCCAGGCCGTTGCCCTTGAGCGCGTCGAACGTGTTGACGTTGACCGAGAGGATCGGCACGTGGGCGAACAGGGCGTTGGAGCCTGTGGTGAAGTCCTGCAGTCGCGTGCCCACGGCGATCACCAGGTCGGCGTCGCGCAGCAGGGCGTTGGCGGCGGTGGAGCCGCAGACGCCCGCGGGGCCGAGATGCAGCGGGTGGTTCCACGGCAGCACGCCCTTGCCGGCCTGGGTCTCGCACACGGGCACGCCGTGCTTGTCGGCAAAGGCCAGCAATTGCGGGGTGGCCCTGGCGTACAGGGCACCGCCGCCGGCCACGATGACCGGACGCTCGGCCGCCTCGATGGCGTCCAGCGCGTGCATCAGTTCGTCGTCGGTGGGCTGCGGCGCGCGGAACACGATCTCGCGCGGCTCGAAGAAGGCCAGCGGCCAGTCGTACGCCTCGGCCTGCACGTCCTGCGGCAACGCCAGCGTCACCGGGCCGCAGAGGGCGGCATCGGTGAGCGCGCGGATGGCCCGTGGCAGCGCCGTCAGCAACTGTTCCGGACGCACGATGCGGTCGAAGTAGCGGGACACCGGACGCAGGCAGTCGTTGACCGAGACGGTGCCGTCGCCGAAATCCTCCAGCTGTTGCAGCACCGGATCCGGAGCGCGCGAGACGAAGATGTCGCCGGGCAGCAACAGCACCGGCAGGCGGTTGACGTGAGCCAGCGCCGCCGCCGTCACGAGGTTGGTGGCACCCGGTCCGATGGACGTGGTGACGGCCATCATCCGCCGGCGCATGTGCGCTTTGGCGTAGGCGATGGCGGTATGCGCCATCGCCTGTTCGTTGTGCGCGCGATACGTCGGCAGCGTGTCGCGGATGCCGTGCAGCGCTTCACCCAGCCCGGCCACGTTGCCGTGGCCGAAGATGGCGAAGACCCCGCCGAACAGCGGCGCGGACACATCGCTGTCCGGATCGCGGCCCTGCAGTGCGGCGAGGTAACGGACCAACGCCTGCGCCGTGGTCAGCCGGACGGTGGCCGGGGGAGAGGAGGGCGTGGTCATGCCGCGGCGCCTTCCCGCATCGGCGCCTGCGGGGCACGACGGCCTTCGCGCCACAGGGCGATCATCCGTTCGAACGCCGCACGCGCCTGGGCGACCAGCGTCTCATCGTCGATCCGCCCCGCCAGCCAGGCTTTCGCCGGTTCGCTGAACAAGGTGCGGCCCACCGCGAAGCCGCGGCACGTGGTGCTCTCCAGGGCATCGGCGAAGCCGGCCGCCAGGACTTCTTCCGGGGCATTCAGGCCGAGCAGCAGCACGCCCCGGCAATGCGGGTCGCGCTCGGCGATCAGGGCGTCGATGCCTTGCCAGGCGTCGCGCTGCGGCGGGCAAAGCTTCCACCAGTCGGGGCGGATGCCGAGGTTGTAGATGCGTTTCATCGAGCGCAGCACCAGCTCGTCGCGCTGGGCGGGGCCGCCCGTGCACGGCGGGATGATTTCCAGCAGCAGCTCGTGGCCGCTGATGACGGCGGCATCGTAGAGCGAACGGATCTGGGTTTCCTGTTCCACGCGTTCCATGGGCGTGGCATCGGGATCGAAGGCCACGAGGCACTTGATGACGTGCTCGCGCGGCCACGCGATCAGCTGGCTGCCGATGGAGCGGCCGCGTTCGAGTTCGAGCGGGCAGGAGCCGGGCACTTCCACCGGCCGGCCGATCCACCAGCCGCGGCCGGTGGCTGCGTTCAGCGCATCCTGGCCGTAGCGGTCGTCGGCCAGCAGGCCGACATGGCCCTGCAATCCGCCGGCCTGTTCGGTAGCGGCCACCGCCTCCACCAGCAGTTCCTTCAGGCGCGGCAACCGCGCTTCGTCGCCGCCGGCTTCGCGGGTCAGCTCGAAGAACGGCACCCGGTGGTCGAAGGCGAACACATAGAGGTCGTTCCATGCCTTGCGCGGTACGGCGGTGCGATGCAGGTGGGACAGCTCGGCGTCGCGATCGGGCCGCGGGATGCCGCCCTCGCGCGCCAGGAAAGCCTCCAGCTCCGCACGGGCGGGCATGGCCGGTGCGCAGCCGTGGCGGGACACCACGATGGCGCCGCACGCGTTGGCGAACGCGCAGGCGCGCTCCACGGATTCGCCGTCCAGCCAGCCGGTCAGGAAGCCGGAGAGGAAGGCATCACCCGCGCCGAGCACGTTCAGCACCTCCACGCGCGCACCGCGGTAGGTGGGGGCGTCGTCGATGCGCTCGGGAATGGGGCCGTCGATCACGCTGCAGCCGATGGCGCCACGCTTGACCACCAGCGTGGCGGCGCTGATGCCACGCACTGCGCGCAGTGCCGCCAGCAGGTCTTCACTGCCGCCGGCGATATGGAACTCTTCTTCCGTGCCGACGATCAGGTCGAAGCCCGGCAGGCTGGCCTGCAGGTGCGCGGTGACATGATCGGCGGCCACGAAGCGGCGCTCGCCGTCACCCTTGCCCGTCAGGCCCCAGAGGACCGGGCGGTAATCGATGTCGAGCACGGTGCGCACGTCGTGCTGGCGGGCCAGGTCGATGGCGCGGGTGGCCGCGGCATGCACGCCCGGCTGCGACAGGTGCGTGCCGGTGATGGCCAGTGCGCGGCAGCGGGCGATGAAGCCCTCGTCGATATCGTCCGCGGTCAGCCCCATGTCGGCGCAGTTGTCGCGATAGAACAGCAAGGGAAACGTCTCGCGATCCTTGATGCCCAGGATGGCCAGGGCGGTGAGCCGGTCCGTGTCCACCGTGACCTGACTGATGTCGCAGCCTTCCGCTTCCAGCGTCTCGGTGAGGAAGCGGCCCATGTGATCGTCGCCGACGCGGGCGAGCATGGCCGAGCGCAGGCCCAGCCGTGCCGTGCCGAAGGCGACGTTGGCCGAAGATCCACCGAGGTACTTGGCGAAACTGGTGGCGTCCTCCAGGCGGGCGCCGATCTGCTGGGCGTAGAGATCCACCGCGAGCCGGCCGAGGCAGGCGACGTCGATGGGGCGGGAGGCGGAACGGGGCAGGAGACTACGCATGGGGTTTTTCCGTGTTCAGGCCGCGCGGCCTTCCAGTTCGTCGACCAGGCTCTGGATCTCTGTGCCGCCGGCCATCATGTCGAGCACGGCTTCCTTGGTGACATCCGCCTTGGCGAAGGTGCCCATGGACTGGCCGCGGTTCAATAGCGTGAAGCTGTCCGCGATGGGGTAGGCGTGGTGCACGTTGTGGGTGATGAAGATCACGGAGATGCCACGCTCGCGCGCCTTGTGGATCAGCTTGAGCACGTTGCACGACTGCTTGACGCCCAGGGCCGCCGTGGGCTCGTCCAGGATCAGCACCTTGGCGCCGAAGTGGATGGCGCGGGCGATGGCCAGGCACTGGCGTTCGCCGCCGGACATGGTGCCGACCGGCTGGCTGGCGTCGCGCACGCGGATGCCCATCTCGGCGAGTTTCTCGCGAGCGGTCTCGTTGGCGTACTGCATGTCGATGACGGGGATCAGGCCGAACATCTTCCGGCGCGGCTCGCGCCCGGCGAAGAAGTTGCGCGCGACGCTCATCAGCGGCACCAGGGCCAGGTCCTGGTAAACGGTGGCGATGCCGTCGTCCAGTGCCTCGCGGGGCGAGCTGTATTTCACGGCGCGTCCCTCGACCCGGTATTCGCCCGTGCTGGGCTGGTGCACACCGGCCAGCGTCTTGATCAGCGTCGACTTGCCGGCGCCGTTGTCGCCGAGCAGGCAGTGCACCTCGCCACGGCGCAGGCGGAGCGTCACGCCCTGCAGGGCGATCACGGTGCCGAAGAACTTGCTGACGTTGTCCAGTTCGAGAATGTAATCGTCGGCCATGGGGGCGGTCCTCACTTGGTGCTCGCAGCGCGGCTGCGGATGTAGTGGTTGAACAGCACCGCCAGCAGCAACATCCCGCCGAGGAAGACGCGGTACCAGTCCGAATCGATGTTGGTGTACGAGATGCCGATCTGCACGACGCCGAAGATCAGTGCGCCGAAGCAGGCGCCGATCACCGAGCCGAAGCCACCGGTGAGCAACGCACCGCCGATCACCACGGCGATGATGGCTTCGAACTCTTTCTGCAGGCCGCGATCCGCAGCGGCCGAGCCCACGTCGGCCACCTGCAGCACGCCGAACAGGCAGGCGCAGAAGGCGGTGAGTACGAACAGGGACACCTTGACCCGGCGCACCGGGACGCCGACGTTCTTGGCCGCGTTGGCGTCACCGCCGACGACGAAGATCCAGTTGCCGAAGCGGGTGCGCGCCAGCACGAAGCCAGCGGCCAGACCCATCACCAGCCACCACACCAGCACCTTGGGGATGCCACCGACGACCGGGTCGCCGCTGGGCAGCTTCTCGATCAGGTTCATGCCGGCCAGCGCGGTGAACAGCCAATGCAGCGTGGTGCCGGAGAACAGTGCGTTGATAACCGGGTCTTCCGCGAACTTGTCGCCCACGCCGCTGACGATGGTGCTGTTGGCGAAGCTGGTGGACAGCACCAGCGTCAGGCCGCGCAGGATGAACATGAAGGCGAGGGTGACGATGAACGACGGCAACCGGGTGCGTACCACCAGGTAACCGTTGAGCGCGCCCAGCGCCATGCAGCCGACGAAGGCGAAGATCACCGATGCCCACAGCGGCCAACCCATGTACATCGGTGGAATGGCGACCAGCACGCCGGCGAAGCCGATCATCGATCCCATCGACAGGTCGAACTCGCCGGCGATCATCAGCAGGCAGGCGCCCACGGCCAGGATGCCGAGGTACGCCGCCACCTGTGCCCAGTTGATCACGCCATCGAGTGCGAACATGCCCGACCCGCGGGCGAAGATGCCGAAGAAGACGAAGACGAGCACGGTGCCCGCGATCGACCCGAGCTCGGGCCGGTCGAGGAGAATGCGCCACGGGGATACCCGTCGCACGCGTTCGTCCGTGGAGGTCGGTGCTTCCGGCGCGTTCGCACGGTTGGACTGGATCATGTTGGACACGCTCTCATTGATGGCGCTCATGGTTCACTCCCCGACGATCAGCGGTACTGACCGGCGTATTTCTCGACGGTGGCCACGTTGTCCTTCGTGACGAAGGCCGGGCCGGAGCTGACCCCCGTGGCGGTATAGACGGGCTTGAGGTCGTACTGCTTCAGGCGGGCCTGGAACTTCGGGTTGGCCTTGATGGCTTCGATGATCTTGGCCGGGTCCTTGGTGTTCTGGTCGTGCGCGATCACCAGCGCGGCGATGCCCATGTAGCCCTGCAGGTACGGCTGCTGGTCGATCGCGTACTGGATCGTGCCGGACTTGATGCCGCCGATGATGGCGGGCGACAGGTCGAAGGTGCCGAAGTCGATCTTGCCGGCCAGATGCATGTCGTTGACCACCTTGATGGTCGGCTCCGCGGCATTGGGGCCGAGGGCGAGGATCGCCTGGGTCTTCGGGTTGCTGCGCAGGTACGCGCTGACCTTGCTGGCGACCACGGTCGGGTCCATGCCCGAGTCGATCATCGACGTCTTGCGCCAGTCCTTCACGCCGATGGCCTCGGCAAAGCCCTTGCAGCGCTCGAACGAGGCGTTGTTGGTGGCGTAGTGGTTGATGCAGACGAAGCTGGTGATGCCCTTGGCCTTGGCGCGCTCGCCGGCTGCCTTGCCGGCGTCGTATTCGCCCTGGCCCACGTGCATGATCGCGCCGATTTTCCTGCTCTCCTCGGGAGTGCCGGAGTTGATGGTGACGATGGGGATGCCCTTGGCCGAGATCTTCGCCGCCGGGGCCTTGAGCACGGCGTAGCTGGCGATATCGAAGGACACGCCCTTGTAGTTGCGGGCGGCGGCGGATTCGAGCTGGCGGGCCATTTCGGACAGGTCGCCGTTGCCGGAGCCGCGGTAGTCGACCTCGACGCCGAAATCCTCACCCGCCTGCTTGATGGCGTTCTTGATGGTGTTCCACCAGGAATCGGAATCGGCGGCGTGGGAGACCAGGACGTAACGGTCGCCGGGCGCGGCCTGCGAGGCAGGGGCGGCGAGGCCGAGACCGAGGGCGAGAGCCGCCGCCAACGAAGCGTGGAAAAGTTTGGATCGCATATAGCCTCCACAGGTGACCGCGGCGCGGTCGGGTGATGGGTATCGAACTGCGACGACGGCCGCGTGGCCGCGGTGTGTGCCGAAAGCGAGCCGAGCATGGACCTGCTGTTCCACGGTTGCAATTTGCATTGCAGCAAAAAAAATAAATGGAAAATATGTTCCATCCCGTGGTTGAATGCCGCCGGTCCCCCCTGGAGTGCCCCATGCCCAAACGCGACGAAGCCGATGCCCTCATGCAGCGCATCGCGGAGGAATTCGAGGCCTTGCCGCGGCAGTTGCAGGGCGTGGCCCGGTACCTTGAGGAACATCGTGGTTCCATCATGGTCCAGCGTGTCGGTGAGATTGCCGAGGGCTGCGGCGTGCACGCGTCGGCCGTGGTCCGTTTCGCCCAGCGCTTCGGCTATTCCGGCTTCACCGAGATGCAGGCGGTGTTCCGCAACGCCTTCACGGCGCAGGCGACGCCACAGCGCAGCTACCAGCAGCGCATCCGCAGCGTCATCAAGGGCGGCAAGGGTAGCCTGCCCGCGGTGGAGATCGCCTCGCGTTTCATCGACGCCAGCCGGGCCGGCCTGGACGAGTTGGCCGCCGAGATCGATGAGGTACGCTTCCAGAAAGCGGTGGACATGCTGGCCGCCGCCGAGAACATCTACGTGATCGGCGTGCGCCGTTCGTTCGCCATCGCCACCTATATCGCCTACGCGTTGCAGCACACGCCCAAGCGGGTGCACCTGGTCAGCGGACTGGGTGGCATGTTCCGCGAACAGCTGCGCAGCATCGGCAAGGGCGACGCGCTGATCGCCATCAGCTTCCCGCCGTTCGGCAAGGAAACGCTTTACGCCATGCGCGTGGCGCAGCAGCACAAGGCCGGCGTGCTCGGTATCACCGAGAGTGACCTGGGCCCGCTGGCGCGGCATTCGGATGTGTTACTCAAGGTGAAGGAGGGCAGCGCGTTCGCCTTCCGCGGACTCACCAGCACCATGTGCCTGTGCCAGGCGCTGTTCGTCGCGCTGGCCTACAAGCTCGAACTGACCGTCGAAGAAACACTTCCCCGAGGAGAATACGATGATTGAAGTAGCCGTTTTCGGTGCCGGGCGCATCGGCAAGATCCACGCGGGCAACGTCGCCCGCCACCCCGAAGCCCGCCTGCGTTACGTGGTGGACGTGCACGCGCCCTCGGCCGAGGAACTGGCGGGCAAGCACGGCGCGAAGGTCGCCAGTGTGGACGAAGCCCTGAACGATCCGGCCGTCGGCGCCGTGGTCATCGGCTCCAGCACCGACACGCATGCCGACCTGATCCATCGCGCGGCGGCGGCGGGCAAGGCGATCTTCTGCGAGAAGCCGGTGGACCTGGACGTGGAGCGCGCGCGCTCGTGCCAGGCCGCGGTGGAAAAGGCGGGCGTTACCTGCATGATCGCCTTCCAGCGCCGCTTCGATCCCACGTTCTCGTCGCTGAAGAAGCGGCTGGACGACGGCGAGATCGGCACGCCGGAACTGCTGGTGGTGACCAGTCGCGATCCCGGTGCCCCGCCGGTCGCCTACATCAAGAGTTCCGGCGGCATCTTCAAGGACATGCTGATTCACGATTTCGACATCTTCCGCTGGATTCTTTCCGACGAAGCGGTCAGCGTGCATGCCACCGGCAGCTGCCTTACCGATCCGGCCATCCAGGAGGCCGGTGACATCGACACCACGGCGGTCACCATCCGTACCCGCAGCGGCCGGCTCTGCCAGATCAACACCTCGCGCCGTGCCGCGTACGGCTACGACCAGCGTTTCGAGGTGCTGGGCAGCAAGGGCATGTTGCAAGCCGGCAACGTGGCGCCGACCCAGGTCGTCGCACACACCGCGTCCAGCATCGCGCACGACCTGCCGGAGCATTTCTTCCTCGAGCGTTACCGCGAGGCGTATGCGGCGGAGATCGCCCACTTCTTCGACGCGCTGGCGGGCGGCACGCCGGTACGCACCACCATCGCCGACGGCATCAAGGCACTGGAACTGGCCGAGGCCGCCGCGCGTTCCTGGCGCGAGGGCAAGGCGATCGAGGTGAGTATCTGACCATGGCCACGCTTCGTATCGGTCTTGCCGGCCTCGGCCGGCTCGGCCAGCGCTATGCCGAGAATCTTGCGCGCGCCGTTCCACGCGCGGAACTGGCCGCCGTGTGCAGTCCGGTGGAGGCGGAGCGTGCCTGGGCCCGCGACACGCTGGATGTTGCCACCATCCATACCTCTTACGAGGACATGCTGGCCGATCCGTCGCTGGATGCCGTGTTCCTGGTCACGCCCACGTCGCTGCATGCCGCGCAGATCGCGCAGGCGCTGGACGTAGGCAAGCACGTGTTCTGCGAGAAGCCGTTGTCGCTGGAACTGGACGACTGTCGTCGCGCCGCCGCGCATGCGGCGGTGGCCGGCAAACGGGCGATGGTGGGTTTCGTACGTCGTTTCGACGACAGTTACCGGAACGCGTTCCGGCATATCGAGGCGGGTGGCATCGGCCGTCCGTTCCTGGTGTATTCGCAGACGACGGACCTGGCCGACCCGAGCGGTGCGTTCCTGAAGTTCGCGCCCACCAGCGGCGGCATCTTCCTCGACTGCAGCGTGCACGACATCGACCTGGCCCGCTGGCTGCTGGGCCGGCCGAAGGCCACCAAGGTGTATTCCACGGGCACGGTGGCGATGTATCCGCCGCTGGAAGCCCTCGGCGACGTGGACAACGGCATCGCCATCGTGGAGTTCGAGGGCGGTCGCATGGCGATGTTCTACGCGTCGCGCACGCAGGCCCATGGCCACGACACGCATACCGACGTCACCGGTACCGCCGGTCGCGTCAGCATCGGTCGCAACCCGCGCACGGACCGCGTGGAGATCGCCGATGCCCACGGTGTGCGCAACACGGTGCTGCCGTCGTTCTACGAGCGTTTCGCCCCGGCCTTCGTCACCCAGGCCCGGCATTTCGTCGACGCCGTGCTCGACGACACGCCGTTCGACCTGACGATGGACGACGCGGTGGAAGCGACGCGTATTGCCATCGCGTTGCGCGAGTCGTTGCAGACGGGGCAGCCGGTGGGGCTTTGAGAGGAAATCGCCCACATCGTGGGCTCCTACAACGGCTATCGTGTAGGAGCCCACGATGTGGGCGAATTATTCTTCATGATGCACCGCAACACCCCGGCGTTATAATCCCCGCCATGTCCCTACCTCCCCTTGTCCCCCAGCGCGGGCGGCGTTTCGCGATCACGGCGCGCATTCTTTCCGCCGTCGTGTTCACGTTCGTCGTCTATCTCTGCATCGGTATCCCGCTGGCCGTGTTGCCGGGCTTCGCGCACCTCGACCTCGGTTACTCGACCATCCTGGCCGGCCTCGCGGTCAGCGCGCAGTACCTCGCCACGCTGATGAGCCGGCCCTATGCCGGGCGCATGGCCGACGCGATGGGACCGAAACTCGCGGTGCTCACCGGGCTGGTCGTGCTGGCGCTCTCGGGCCTGTTCCTCGCGCTGGCCGCGCTGGTGCCGACCATCCCGGCGCTGTCGCTGGTGCTGATCCTGCTCAGCCGGCTGGGCCTGGGTTTTGCCGAGAGCTGGGTCAGCACCGGGTCGATCACCTGGGGCATCGGCGGGATCGGTGGCGAACATACCGCGCGGGTGATTTCCTGGAACGGCATCGCCACCTACGGCGGCATCGCGCTGGGTGCGCCGCTGGGCGTGACGCTCGCCCGCGACCACGGCTTCATCGCGCTGGGCATCCTCACCTTCGTGCTGGGGCTGATCGCCGTGCCGCTCGCCCTGGCGAAGGGGCGCATCGCGCCCAGCCACGGCGAGCGACTGCCGTTCAAGAGCGTGCTGTCGCGTGTCATGCCCTACGGCGTCGGCCTGGCCCTGGGCTCGATCGGTTTCGGTTCGTTGTCCACTTTCGTCGCGCTGTATTACGCCAGTCGCGGATGGACGGACGCGGCGCTGTCGCTGTCCATCTTCGGCGGCTGCTTCATCGGTATCCGTCTCGTGTTCGGCAACGTCATCGACCGCTTCGGCGGCTATCGCGTGGCCATCGTCTCGCTGGCGATCGAGGCCTGCGGCCTGGTGGCGCTGTGGCTGGGCAGCACGCCGAATGCCACGATGGCCGGCGCGGCCCTGACCGGGGCAGGCTTCGCGCTGGTCTTCCCCGCGCTGGGCGTGGAGGCGGTGAACCGCGTCAGCACCCACAACCGCGGAGCGGCGCTGGGTGCGTATTCGGTGTTCCTGGACGTGGCGCTGGGCCTGACCGGGCCGGTGGGCGGCTGGGTGGCGGGGCTCTACGACTACCCGGCCATCTTCCTCCTCGCCGGTTTCGCCGCGCTGGCGGCGGCCCTGTTGTCGGTGTCGCTGTACCTGCGTTTCGGTCGCGACATGGATTCCCGCGGGAAAGCGGCTGCCACCCGGGCATAATGCCCCCCTGATTCCCGACGAGGTTCCCCCATGCCCTACGATCGCAGCTGGACCGGCTTCGGCATTGTCGGTGCGCTGGAGACGGGTGGCATCGCGCTGCTGGTGGGCCTGGTGCTCTATGCGGTGGTGCGGGCGTTCGGCAAGGCCAACGGCTGGAGCCACGGCAAGGACATCAGCGTGGCCTTCGCGCTCACGCTGGTGCTCGCCGGCGGCCAGGACCTCTGGGACCTTTTCTACTTCAACTTCGCCCCGCTGCAATCGATGACGCTGCTGCGCCTGAAGCTGGCGGCGGTGCACGATCCGGACGCCATCGGCCTGCGCGTGTTCTTCGAATGCGTGGGGTCGCTGGTGGGGGTGTGCCTGGGCTGGGCCGTGTTTTCCGGCGGCTTCAGGCAACTGCTGCAAGGCATGCGCACCCCCACGCCCTGACGCTCAGCGGTGGTGGGCGAACATCCAGTCCCACAGCGTCGGTGTCGCATAGGCTTTCTGCCACGAGCCATGGTTCACGCCCGGAAACTCGGTGTATTTCACCTCGGCCTTGCGGGCCACCAGCGCCGCATGCATCTTCCGCGACTGCTCGGTGGGCACGACGTTGTCGTCGCCGCCGTGGAAGATCCACACCGGTAGCGCACCGACTTTCTGCGCCACCCAGGCGAAGGGGTCGCTGCCGGTCGGCACCCCCTGCACGAACAGCTGGCGGTCTTCGTCGTCGCCCAGCTGGGTGACGCCGCCGCAGATGATCGCCGCCGCGGCGAACGTGTCCGGATGATCCGCCGCGAGCTGCCACGAGCCATAACCACCCATGGACAGGCCGGTGAGGTAGAGGCGCTTGCGATCGCCATGGAACTCCATGACGCTTTTTTCCAGCGCGGCCATGGCCATGTCGGCATCGGCCTTGTCCGTCCACTCCGTGTTGTCCGGCGCCTGAGGGATCACCACCACGGCGGGGAAATCGGTGTGCTGCTTCAACCAGGGCGGCAGGCCCTGCGACAACGGCTTGAGGTTGTCGTTGCCACGCTCGCCGCTGCCATGCAGGAACAGCACCACGGCGGGATGCGGCGTGATGTCCGCGGGGACGAACACCTGATAGCGGTAGGTCCGGCCGGCGACGTCGACGCTGCGTTCGACGAACTGCGCGGGCGCGGCGGAGGCGCCGGCGGCGGTCATGGCGGTGAGGAAGGCGAGGGTACGAAGCATGATGAGTCCCTGGTCGGCGAGGTGGCGCGAGACGTCAGAGTACCGGATCGAACAGGCGCGCCACATGCAGGGTCACACGCCGCAGGTACGACAGCCGCCGGTAGTCGTTGACGTTCACTTCGTCCGCGTTGGCGAAGTCCGTTTCCAGCATCGCTTCCACCTCGGCGGCGAAGGTCTCGTCGACGTTCAGTGCGGCGATCTCGAAGTTCAGCCGGAAGCTGCGGTTGTCCAGGTTCATGCTGCCGACCACGGCGGTGTCCTCGTCGATCAGCATCACCTTCTGATGCACGAAGCCCGGCTGGTAGCGGAACATGCGGATGCCGGCCACCGTGGCCTCGTGCGCATAGAGCGTACTGGCCATGAACACGGTGCGGTGGTCGGGACGGCAGGGAATCAGGATGCGTACGTCCACCCCGCGGAACACGGCCAGGCGCAATGCCGCGAACACGGCCGGGTCCGGCACGAAGTAAGGCGTGGTGATCCAGATGCGCCGCTTCGCCGCGTGGATCACCTGGGTGAAGAACAGCGAGCAGCTTTCCTGCCGGTCGGCCGGCCCGGTGGCCACGATGAGGGTGGCGGCGCGTCCGCAGCGTTCGGGCGGGGGCGACGACGGCGGGCGCTCGCCGGTCACCCAGTACCAGTCCTCGGCGAACACCCGCTGCAGGTCGGCCACGGCCGGCCCCTCGATCTGCATGTGGGTATCGCGCCACGGTGACAGCGGTGGCGAGGCGCCGAGGTATTCGTCGCCGGCGTTGAGGCCACCGACGAAGCCGCGCTCGCCATCCACCACCAGCACCTTGCGATGGTTGCGGAAATTGAGCTGGAAGCGGTTGCGCCAGCGCCGGGTGGCGAAGCGGCGTGCTTCGACGCCGCCCTTGTGCAGGGTTTCCACGTAGCTGTCCGGCAGGGCGTGGCTGCCGATGCCGTCGTAGAGCAGGCATACCCGCACACCGGCGGCGGCGCGTTCCAGCAGGGCATCGCGCAGGCGTCGGCCGAGCACGTCGTCGTGGATGATGAAGAACTGCACCAGCACGTAGCGCTCGGCGCGGGCGATGGCGGCGAACATCGCGGTGAAGGCGGCCTCCCCGTCGATGTGCAGGGCCAGCGCGTGACCGCCGTGCATGGCGCTGTTGATCATCCGCCCGATGGCGTCGTAACGCGGATCATGGACGGGGGCGGGCGGTGTCAGCAGCCCGGTGTGACCCGGGTGGGCCACCTCCTCGTGGAGCATGAAGAACCGCGCCTGGCGCTGTCGGTGCAGGTCGACGTAGCCGCCGAAGTGGCTGGCGCCCAGGAACAGGTAAGGCACCAGTGACAGGTAGGGCAGGAAGACCAGGCCCAGGGCCCAGGCGAAGGCGCCTTGGGCCGTGCGGGCATGCATGACCGCGTGCATGGCGGCCAGCACGCCGGCGGCGTGCAGGGAAAGCGCGGCAATGGCGATGAGCGTCGTGATCATACGCCGGCAGTGTCCACGTTTTCGACGTGTCAGCCCAGCAGCATGTTGGCGACGTTCTGCGCCTGCTTGCGGATTTCCGGAATGGCCGTGGATTCCCACAGGGCGCCACGCAGCATGCTGCCCATGGCGAACAGGTTGGGCCGGGCCTTGCCGTTGCCGTCCAGCAGGTGGCCGTCGGGCACAGCGCGCAGGCCCAGGCCCAGGGGATCGGGCTGGACCAGGCCGTCGACCACCAGCTGGCGCACGAGGCGATGTTCGGTGCGCTGGGTATCGGTGTTGAGGCCGACGGTCTGGACGACGAGGTCGTACGACGCCGTGCTTTCCGCGCCCCCGGGCAGCGCGCGCACCACATCCAGCGTGCCTTCCGGCGACAGGCGTACCGCGCGCATGCGGCCACGCCCACGCTCGAAGCGGCCTTCGGCTTCCAGTCGTGTCGCGGCGGCGGCCACCTGCGGCGGCATGCGATGACGCGCCCGCTCCCACGCCCAACGTGCGTGACGCAGGAAACGCGACCGTTCGGCGCGTGGCAGGTCGCGCCACAGGCCCTGGGTATGCGGGCGCATGCCGTCGATCACGGTGCGCCAGTCCTTCGCGTTGGCCGTGGCCTCGCGCAACCGACGCAGCCACACGCGCACGTTCGGATCGTCCTGCATCGCCTCGACCAGTTCCGAGCCGTCGTCCGTGGGTGCGGAGGCGGCGGCCAGGTGCGGCTCGGGCAGCTTGCCGTGGCGGGACAGGGCGGTGAAGTGGGCATTGGGCCAATGCGCCGACAGTTCGAGCAGGACGTCAACGGCGGTGAGGCCAAGCCCGATGACGAGCACGCGCAGGGGGCGATCGTCGTGCTGCACGCTGGCCAGGAACGGCCAGGGATCGGTGACGTAGCGGCCGCTGGCGATGGCGGCGTCCTCGACGCCCGCCAGAGGGCGCGGCGGCAACGAACCGATGGCCAGCACCGCGGCGTCGGCATGGGATTCCTCGTCGCCGTAGCCGATGGTCACGCCGTCGGCCGTAGGCACCAGCGCATCGGCGTCGAACGGATGCACGTTGATATCGTGGCCCAGCGAGGCGGCGTGTTTCACCGCCTGCTCCACGCGCGACTGGAGAAAATCGCCGTAGAGGCGCCGTGGCAGGAAGTCGGAACCCTTGACCGAGGGGTCCAGCGCCTGGGCGTACTCGAGGAAACCGCCCGGCTTGCTGACGAACATGCCCATGGAGGCGGCACGTACGTTCAACAGGTGGCGTTCCGAGGGCGTGCCATAGGCGATGCCACGGCCGGCCGCCGGCGCGCCGGCGTACCAGTCCAGGTGCAAGGGCCGGGGCGTACGCCGCTCCAGCAACTCACTCACCAGCGTCGCCGCTGCCGCGCCACCGCCGATGATGGCGACTTTATGAAACATGCTGTTGGTCCTTCGCCCGATGGCTGGGGTGGAGGGCCGTAGACCGTCAGGCCGTCAGGCGTCCCGCGATAATCGATTGCCTCGGTCGTGCGATCCAGTGTCCCGAGGGACCTGGTTGCTCGTACGCGAGATACTGTGCCAGATCGCCACCGTACACGTGAAGCGTGAGCGCCGTGTCGTGCCGCGACAAATTGCGGCAGCGGTGGGCGTGCGTCTCGGTGGCGTCGAACCATGTGGCGTCCCCGGGACCAAGCCACGTGCGCCCGGTGCTGCGCAGGGCGTGCTCGTCGCCGTGGGGACGGTCGAACGATTCCACTTCCAGCGCGCCCGAGATGGTGGCTTCGAGCCCCCACAGCCCGCCATGGTCGTGCACCGGCGTGACATAACCCGGCGGCCAGGCCATGACCAGCACGCTGACCGGTCGCTTCGACCGCTCGGCGAGTATCCAGCGCTCGAAGCCACGGCGACGCTCACGCAACGGCCCCAGGGCCTGGGCCAATTCCTGGCTGTGGGCATGGAGCGCACGGCCGAGATCTCGCCCCATCGAGGCGAGATCCGGGTGCTCCACGTCCGACAGGTCGAAGGCGATATCGCGCAACGTCCTGACGATGGAAAAACGCTTACCCATGGGCTGGGCCATCTCGGGAATTCACTGGAGGAAAGTGGACCACGGAGGCCGTTAAACCGTCGTAACTCTTGAGCTTGGGTCTTGGAGCAAGAGCCGGCGGGTGCCACCCTCGGGGCCACGCCTGCGGCGACCCGTCAATGAAGGGCCGCTCCGCGACCGTATATCTAATTCCCCTACGGGGCGGGTCGGGCTTCGAACGGAGGTTTCCGATTCGACATCCTGTCTCAGCGGAAACGGCCGGCCGTCCTGGCCGGCCCCCTTCGGGCTTTTTCCGTTCGAAGCCCTCGCCTGCGGCTACCGGCCCCGAGAGTGGCACCCGCCGGCTCTTTCCAACGGTGAGGTTGCGTGTGGGAAGAGCGTAGAGCCGGGTTTCGCTTCGTGGGTGGGAACGCTCGCTTGCCTGCTTTGCATGGCATCGGTCGCCTTAGGTATGTCGAGGGTTCGCGCACGTGCGTGCGCTCCTACCCCCCAGACGGCGGATCAGGCATTGCATATGCCAGAACCTGCCCTACCCCTTGGGTAGGAGCGCACGATGTGCGCGAAAAGCCAACAAAGCGGCGACGCCACATCCTGCACGTCTGCCGCCGCTCGCGTCACAACCCACCTCAGTGATGGGAAGAGCCGGCGGCTAGCCCCCTCGGGGCCGGTAGCCGCAGGCGAGGGCTTCGAACGGACAAGGCCCGAAGGGGGCCGGCCAGGACGGCCGGCCATTTTCGCTGAGCCATGGATGGCGAATCGAAAATCCCCGTTCGAAGCCCGACCCGCCCCGTAGGGGAATAGATACACGGCTGCGGAGCGGCCCTTCCTTAGCGGGTCGCCGCAGGCGTGGCCCCGAGGGGGCTACCCGCCGGCTCTTGCTCCAGGCCCCAAGGCGCCAAGCCCCAACGCGATGCCAAAGGCGAGCCCTCCCAAAAAAGTCATCCAACGCCTTTAAACCTTCCCCCACCCAACAGCATCCTAGGCTGCGAACCCGCCCACCGGCCGGCCTGTCACGGAGTGCATTGCCATGATCGTCCTCACCTCGCTCGTTATCCTGTTCGCCGGCTTCTGGCTGGTCTTTGCGTTGGTCGGCGCCGTGCTGAAGCTGGTTTTCGGCGTCATCGGCGGCGTGTTCAGCGTGTTTGCCAGCCTGCTTGGCGCGGTGATCGGCGGTATCGCCATGCTGCTGGTGGCGCCCGTGGTCGCCCTGGCGCTGCTGCCGGTGCTGTTGCCCGTGGCCGTGCTGGCCCTGATCGTCTGGGCAATTGCGCGGGCTACCCGCCGCCAGCCCGACGTGGTGGTGATGCAGGCGCCCCGTTGAGGGCGCCTGCGCGGCACGCTTGTCTTAGAGGTTCTTCAGGTCGAACGTGATGGGGATGCGCGCCCACGCCTGCACGGTGTGGCCGTCGCGCTGGGCAGGCTGGAACCGCCACTTTGCCAGCACCTGGTCGCGTGCCGCCTTGTCCAGCACGCTGTGGCCGCTGCTGCTTTCGATCACCACGTCCAGCGGTTTTCCGGCTTCGTCCACCAGTACGCGCAGGGTGACCGTGCCCTGCATATGGCCGCCGATGGCCATGCGCGGGTAGGCCGGCGCCGGCGCCGAGACATAGGCCAGCGTGGCCTCCACCGGTGCGCTGGGGACGTCGGCGGTGGCGGTCGGCGCCACGGTCGGTACCGCGGGCACCATCGGTGCGCTGCCCTCGTCGGTGGGCACCGCCGTCTGCACGGGTGGCGAGGTAATGGGCCGGGTCACGGTGGTGACGGTGCGGGGCGGTTTGACCGGGAGCGGCTTGAGGGCGACGGGCGGTGGCGCGGGAACGGGTTTGGGTTCGGCCAGGTGTTCGATCAGGCGGATCGGCTCCTGGGCCACGGGAGCCGAAGCCAGGTTGGCCACCATGGGACGCATGACGGCGACGAGTGCGGCGGCGTTGAGGGCGATTGCCGCGCTCATCGCGACGATGCGGACGGTATCCGGATGCACTCCGGCGAGGACGGACGGACGGGCGAACGACATGAGCCACCTCCTGCAACGTGGGGGAAGGTGAAGCGCGGTCGGGAACACGGCCGGGCATGGCCGGCGGGGATCGTGTTCGGGTCCGGTTGCAGGTTAGGCAGGCTTTGGGAAAAGTTGCAAGAGGGCCGTCTGGACGGCCAAATCGGTCAGTGCTGACGCGTCAGCGCGTCGCCCTCAGTGAGCTACCAGCATCGGTACGTCCGATTGCATGAACAGGTAGCGGGTGGTGCCGCCCAGCACCATTTCCGAGAGGCGCGAACGACCCCAGGCGCCCATCACGATGAGGTCGGCGTTTTCCGCATGGGCGGTATCGAGCAGGGCGGGGCCCGGCGCGGAAGCCGCTCCGTCGCCGAGCGGGCGCACCTCGGCCTGTACGCCGTGCGTGTCCAGCCAGGTGCGGATGTCGGTATGCGGCAGGGCGCAGGTGCCCGGATCCTCGTCGCGGCTGCCGTCGATGACGGTGACGCGCGTGGCCTTGCGCAGCAGCGGCAGCGACGAGCGGACGGCCAGTGCCGATTCCCGGCTGCCGCTCCAGGCCACCAGCACGTGCTCGCCCAGCGTCCTTACGGGGGCTGCCTCGGGCACCACCAGCACGCCGCGGCTGGAGCCGAACACCGTACGCGACACCACGCCAAAACCGACGGGGGCGTCGCCACGCAGGGTGGACGAGCGCTCCATCACCAGCAGGTCGTAACCGGCGGCGGCGTGGGTCAGCACCGTGACGGTGTCGCCGTTGCCGACCCGCCAGTTGCCCTGCAAGCCGGCCGTCAGCATCAGGTCGGTCCACTCGCTGACCACGGCCCGGGCGTCGGCGGCGCGCTGGCGCACGGCATCCAGTTGCATGGGCACGGCCTCGGGCACGGTGAACGCGGCGGCCGGCAGGTCGACCACGTGCAGGGCATCCAGACGTGAGCCCAGGCGGACAGCCAGGGCGACGGCGGCGCGCAGGCCGGCACCCTGGGGCGGGAGGCGGGCGATGTGCACGAGCAGTTCGAGGGTCATGCCCCATGGAACAACGGCAGGGCCGCTCTGGTCAATCCGGGCAAAAACCTGCGGCAATGCGACCTTTTCTCGATAACGGACCGAATCGGTTATCTTCGGCGTTCGACTTATTCCGGAAAAGCCCATGTCTTTCGACAGCGCCCAGCCGCGCTATCCCCTCGGAGAAGAAGTCGCCAGCAGCGTGATTCACGGCATCGGTCTGGTGCTGAGCATTGCCGGTCTCGCCGTGCTCGTGGCGTTTTCGGTCATGTACGGCGACACGCGTACCGTGGTGGCCAGTTCGGTGTTCGGCGCCACGCTGATCCTGCTGTATGCGGCGTCCACCCTGTATCACTCCATCCCAGGCGCGGCCGCGAAGCGGGTCCTGCGTACGTGCGATCACATCGCCATCTTCCTGCTGATCGCCGGCACCTATACGCCCTTTACGCTGCTGGCGCTGCATGGCGCCTGGCGCTGGGGCCTGTTCTCCACCATCTGGACGCTGGCGATCCTCGGCAGCTTGGCCGAACTGGGCATGCTCAAGCGCTACCGCAAGGCGGCCGTGATCATGTACGTGGGGATGGGCTGGGTGGCGGCCGTCGCTGTCCAGCCACTCCGCGAGAGCGTGCCCACGGGTGGGCTGTTGCTGCTCCTGGCCGGCGGCCTGGCCTACACCGGCGGCGTGCCGTTCTATATCGCGCGCAAGCTGCCTTACCACCACGCGATCTGGCACGTCTTCGTGCTGGCCGGCAGCGTGTGCCACTTCTTCGCCGTCCTGTTTTACCTCATCCCACAGGGGCCCGCCACGCACTGAGGTGCGCGGCGGGCCGTAGCAGGCCGGGCGATGGCCCGTGTCAGGGCGAGGCGTTGGCTTTCGTTGCCGCTGCGGGCATGAACCGGGTGCGTACGGCCTCGGCCAGCAGGTCGGGCGGCAACAGGCCCTGGGCGATCAGGAAATCGTTGAACGCCTTGCGGTCGAACGCCGCGCCCAGCCGGGTCTGTGTTTCCGCACGCAACTGCAGGATGCGTGTATAGCCGTAGAAATACGCGGTGGCCTGGCCCGGTGAGTTAAGCGTGTAACGATCCAGCTCCTGCCGCGCCATCGGCTCGGACAAGCCGACGTCGTTCACGAGGATGTCGTGGGCGCGTTCGCGCGACACCAGCCCGAGGTTGAGCATGGGGTCGAGGAAGGCGCGCGCCGCGCGCAGCAGGCGGAACTGCAAGGCGATGAACTGCCCCGCCGGCGGCTCGTACGGCATCATCTCCGCTTCCGAATACAGCGCCCAGCCTTCCACGTTCACGCTGTTGAAGGCGAACAGGCTGCGGGTCAGCGACACGCCCTGTTCCACCATCGCGGCAAACTGCAACTCGTGGCCCGGGCGTCCTTCGTGCGCCGTGAGCGTCCAGGCGGCGGCCTCGAAGGTGAAGTCGTCGTACGCCTGGCTGGCATCCCCGTTGGCCGGCGGGTTGCCGGAGGTCAGCACGAACGTGCCGCGCTGTCCGGTGTTGTCGATGAAAGGCGGCGGGTCCATGTGCGGTGCGGGCGTGCGCGCGCTCTCCGCCTCCGACGCCAGGCGCATGGCCATCTGCCGCTTCGGCAGTTCCACGATGCGCTGCGTGCGGATGGTGTCCTCGATCTTGCCCAGCACCGTGTGGTAGGTCGATTCCACCTTGTCCTTGGGCAGCTGCTTCTTCTTCAGGGCCTTGAGCACGTCGCGGTAATCGCCGTTCGGCACGCCTTCGGCCTTCGCGACCACGGGGGCCAGCATCTGCAGCGCATAGGTGGTTTCCATGAACTCCAGCTGCGCCCGGCCGATCAGGTCGCGCGGGGAGATATCCAGGCCCACCTGCTCCAGGTTGTACGCATACAGCGGCTCGGGCAGGCGGAAGTCCGTGCGCGAGCGCGGCAGCACCCTGGCTTTCACCCAGGCGTTGTATGCCTTCAGCTGGGTATCGAGCCGGTTCATGGCCTCGTCGCTGCCGGGGATCTTCTTCTCGGCGAACAGCTTGCGGATGCCGTCGACATAGCGCTGCGTGTTGCCCAGCTTCTGTTCGACGTCGGCCTTGACGGGGCCCAGCAGGGCCTTGTTGCCCAGCCGCTCGGTGGTGCGCGCGCGGGCCTGGTCGACCAGCGGCGTGCAGCCGGGCGTCATGCCGACATAGCACTTCAGGCGGCCCAGCGCGGCCTTGTTCTGCGCGGGCGTGCTTTCCTCGTTCAGCAGCGAGAACTCGCCGCTGAAGACGATCTGCCCGGCGTCGTACCAGGGAATGAGGTACTGGTCGTCGAGGTCGATGCCCTTGATGCTGCCCGCGACCTGCTTGGCCAGGATCTGCAGGTCCTGCCGGACGTTCGGGTCCTTTTCCTCGGCCAGCCGGTCAGCCACCTTGCGGGCTACCTCCACCAGGGCGGCACGCTGGCGCTTGTCCACGTCCGGGCCCAGGTCGACGATCTTCTCGTCGTAACCCTTGATGCCGATGTCGGTGGCGGATTCCGGGCTGAAGCGCGCGGTGACGTCCAGCAGCGGCTGGGCGTCGGCATTGCTGCGCGCTATCCAGGCCGGCGGTGCCGTTTCCGCGTGCAGCGTGCCGACGGCGAACGTGATGGCCGCCGCGAGGGCGAGTGGTCTGAACATGCGTGGATTCCCCTGTGAGTCGCCCGAGACTAGCCGCTGCGAGTGTCGCAGGCCAATGTGCCGATCGGCGTGGCTAGCTGAAGAGCAGTGCCAGCGCGGCCATGCCGAGCATGAGGAAGGACAGCACCGCCTTGGCGACGATGCCCAGCAGCATGCCGAACCACGTGCTGACGCCCACGTGCGCGGAGCGCAGCACGCTCTTGCCCGACCACAGCTCGCCCGCCACCGCACCCAGGAACGGCCCGAGCAGCAGGCCGGGCAGGCCGAAGAACATGCCGATGGTGGTGCCGATGCCCGCGCCCCACAGGGCGCGCGGGCTGGCGCCGATCTTCTTCGCCCCCAGCGAGGCCGAGATGAAGTCCAGCGCGATGCCGACCGCACCGACAATGCCGATGGCCAGCAGCCAGCCCCAGCCCAGGTGCCGGTATTCGTCCACGGCGGCCGCGAGCCAGATGCCGCCGAAGATCATCGGGATGCCGGGCAGCATCGGCAGGATGGCCCCGGCGATGCCGCCGACGATCAGGGCCGCGGCCAGCAGGTAGAGGAACAGGTCCATCAGTGGAAGGCCTCGCGGTACTCGGGTTTGAGAAAGGCGCGGAACGCCTCGCTTGGCACGTCCACGGCCTGCGGGCCTGCGGCGTAGGGCGCTACCTGGTAGGGCGGGAAGATGAAGGTCAGGCCATGGACCTTGTCGTCCGGGCCGGTGAGCAGCCCGAACACGCGGTAGTGGTCCTTGCCCGGCGTGGTGCCTTCGTCGATCTGCCGGCTGTCCGAGGACAGCGGATCGTCCTGGTCGTCCAGCGCGGTCAGCAGCTGGCGACGTGCCTCGGTGGCGAAGGCGCCTTCGGCCGCGTGCGCATCGGCGAACAGTTCGACGATGCCGACGACGCGCTGCTTGCGCAGGTCGTAGGTGAAGCTGTCGACGATCGGCGCGGGGTGCGCGCCGCCGGTGAAGGCGGAGCCGTCCACCTGCACGTTGATGAAGCGATCCGTGTGCGATGCCACGGCGATGTCCAGGTTGAGGTCCCACGGCAATTCGCGGGCCTGCTCACGCGCGCCCGGCGCATCCAGGCTTTCCAGGAAGGCACGCCGCTGCCGGTCCACGTAGCGCTCCAGAATGGCACGCAACGGGGCGGCCTCGATCGGCAGCGCGGGCAGCTTCACTTCCACCGTATAGAGGCCTTCCTCGCCGGATTCGGTATCCTTGGCGGCGGTGGCCTTTGCGGAACGAGGCGTCTCCCCGCCGGTCGACGGATTCGCGTCGTCGTGGCATGCGCCCAGCATGCCGACGGCGAGAACCAGCGACAGGATGTGTCGCGACAACATGGGGTGCCCTCTCCCTGCGAGAATCATCATCCTAGCGTAGCTGGCGCCCGGCGCAGAGCGCGTCAACGAATCGAAGGACCTGCGTGCCCGACGCGACAACGGAAAACGTGACCCTGCTCAAGGCCGACGAACTCGGCCGCATCGAGCGCGTGGAGCGCGATGGCGTGGTGGTGATCCGCCGCGACATCGCCTCCGCACGCTGGTGGGCACGGGGCTTTGCACGCCGGGCGGCCGCGCGCGAGGCGCGCGCGCTGGCACGGCTGGAAGGCATCGACGGCGTGCCGCGCCTGCTGGCCTGGAACGGCCGGGTGCTGGAGCGCAGCTACATGGCCGGCCAGCCGATGCAGCAAGGACAGCCACGGGACCCGGCGTATTACCGCCAGGCCCTGCGCCTGCTCAGCGTGCTGCACCGTCGCGGCATCGTCCACAACGACCTGGCCAAGGAGCCGAACTGGCTACTGCGCGAGGACGGCACGCCGGGCCTGGTGGATTTCCAGATCGCCTGGACCCGCGGCCGCCGCGGTCGCCTGTTCCGCCTGCTGGCGCGGGAAGACCTGCGCCACCTGCTCAAGCACAAGCGCACCTACGCGCCCGATCGCCTCTCCGTTCGCCAGCAGGCGATCCTGTCCCGCCCGGCACCGCACTCCCGGTTGTGGCGGGCCACTGGCAAGCGGCTGTACAAGCTGATCGCGCGGCGGATCTTCGGCTACTGGGACAACGAGGGGCAGGGGCGCGTACGCCGCTGAGGCCTACTTCTCGACGAAGGCGCGCTCGATGACGTAGTCGCCCGGCTCGCGGGTGCGCGGCGAGGCCTGGAAGCCTTCGCCGTCCAGCAGCACGCAGATATCGTCCAGCATGGACGGACTGCCGCAGAGCATGACGCGGTCCTCGGCCGGGTTGAGCTGGGGCAGGCCGGTGGCCCGGGCCAGCTCGCCGTCGGCGATGGCATCGGTGATGCGTCCGCGGTTGCGGAAGTCCTCACGGGTGACAGTGGGGTAATAGATCAGCTTCTCGCGCACCAGGTCGCCCAGGTATTCGTGCTTCGGCAGCTCGTTCTCGATGTAGTCGGAGTAGGCCAGGTCGTTCACGTGACGCACGCCGTGGGCCAGGACGATGGTGTCGAAGCGGTCGTAGGTTTCCGGGTCGCGGATGATCGACATGAACGGGGCCAGCCCCGTGCCGGTGCCCAGCAGGTAGAGGCGCTTGCCCGGCTTGAGGTCGTTGAGCACCAGCGTGCCGGTGGGCTTGCGGCTGACGATCACCGGATCGCCCGGCTTCAGGTGCTGCAGCCGGGAGGTGAGCGGGCCGTCCTGCACCTTGATGCTGAAGAACTCCAGGTGCTCCTCGTAATGCGCGCTGGCGATGGAATAGGCGCGCATGAGCGGGCGCCCGTCCACTTCCAGGCCGATCATCACGAAATGCCCGCTCTCGAAGCGGAAGCCCGGATCGCGCGTGGTGCGGAAACTGAAAAGGGTGTCGTTCCAGTGATGCACGTCGATGACGTGCTCGGTCGCCAGTGCCACCATGGTGTGCTGAACCTCGGTAAAGACGGAAGAAGGGTGTCCTGGCTGGGGAAGCGGCCACCGGGGCCGCGTTGCCTGGCGCGAGGCGCCTTACCCCACCTGTGGGCGCGCACCCGAACCTGCAAGGATACGGCATCCGCTAAGATGCCGGAACATCAGGCGACCCCAGGAACCACCGTGACCAAACCCGCCTATGCCGCCGGCCAGGCCTGGACCTACCGTGCCCGACCGGGCGAGGAAACCTCCCGCGTGGCCATCCGCCGGATCGATCAGGAGCCCGAAGACGGCGAGGTGTTCCACATCTCCATCCTCGGCGTGAAGCTGCGCAACCACCGCATCGAGGGCGGCGTGCAGCCGGCGATGAACCATGCCGCGGTGTCCCGCACCACGCTGGTGGCCAGCCTGCTCGAGCCGGACGGCACCGCCGACGCGGACGAGAGCTGGCGCGACGGCTATGCCGTCTGGCGCCAGGCCTACGACAACGGCGATGCCGGCGTCTTCGATCTCTCGATCCCGGAGATCCTGGGTTATATCGAGATGGTGGTGGCGGCCTCGGGCGAGTTGCGCTGACGGCGCCAGTGGCGCACCCGTAGCGGCGACGCGCCAAAAAAAAAGAGCGCCCGGTTCCCCGGACACGGGCTGGGGAGTAGCCGGTGTCCGGGGAAAGGGGCGCAAGCGTCACACAGGGATCAGGGTCTAGAAGTCGTAGCTCACCGCAAGACGGGCGTAGCGCGGGTCCTGCGTGTAGATCGGCACGCGGTAGATCGTGTTGAGCGTGCCCGGCGCGGAGTACTTGGTCGGGTAGCGGTACGTCGGGCGTTGCTGGTTCAGAACGTTGAACACGTTGGCCGAGAATGCCAGGCGCTTGGCGGCCCACTCGGGGCGATAGGTCACGCCCATGTCCACCTGGAAGGTCCACGGCAGGCGGCCCTGCTTGCCCGGCGGCGACGGCTGCCCGTCGCAGTAGTGGTAGGCGCTGCCGTAGTGGGCCGGATCCGGGTCGTCACCGCCGAAGTAGCCCAGGCACACTTCAGGCGCGCCGCTGGCGGCCTGCAGGTTGCCGGACAGCTGCCATTCCGGCGCGAACTGCCAGTAGCCGTAGGCCTTGAACACGTGCGGATGGTCGTTGCCCAGGTCGCCGTTGGCGTACTCCATGACGTAACGGTTGTCCCAGTCCATGCTGCCGGCGGCACCGGACTGGCGCGAGTCGGTACGTGCCTGGCCTTCGGTGTTGCCGTAGGACCGCGAGAACACGTAGTCGAACTTGCCGTACCAGACACCGTCGAACTGGTGCTCGGCGTACAACTCGACGCTGTAGTAGCGGCGCTTGGTGGCCGGCATGCCCATTTCCTTGCGGCTGAGCGGCACTTCGAACGTGTTGCCGCCCTGGTCCAGCAGGGTGAAGGTGTTGCCGTGGCCGCCGTTGACCAGATAGCAGCTGTTGGTCGAGCCGACGGTGTAACCCAGCGCATTGGCCTTGGCCGTCACCAGGTCGATGTCGCAGAAGTCGTCGATCACCGTGTTGAGCTTGCGCCACATCAGCTTGGAGCCGTAGGTCCAGTGCTCACCCAGCGTTTTGTCGAAGCCGAGGATGTACTCGTCCTGGTTCTCCGCCTTCAGGCCCTTGCCGGCCACGGTGCGTGGGTCCGGCGGGATGCCGTAGGAGTTGTTGCCCGAGACCACGCCGCTGAAGGGGGTGAGGCCGGTGGGCGTACCGTCCACCGGGTTGATCCCGGCGTAGGTGTAGTACTGCTGGGTGGCCGTGTAGCCGGCGGCGGCGCCGGTGGCGGGATTGAGCGGCAGGCCGAGGTAGTAGCGGCCGGCATTGGCGTAGACCTTGAAGCTGCCGTCGCCGTTGACGTCCCACGTCGTGCCCAGGCGCGGCGCCCACTGCGGACGGGTCTGCGTGATGAACGCCTGTCCGGACGGGTTGTAGTCGGTGAACTGGTCGTTGCGCACGCCCAGCGTCAGCAGCCAGCGATCGGAGACCTGCCACTTGTCCTCGACGTACTGGGCCTTCTGGTCCGAACGTACGTTGGACAGGTTGATGTTGATGTCGCGGTGCACGTAGTAACCCCCCTGCCCGTTGGGGAACAGGCCGGGCGCGGGCACGAAGTTGCGTCCCGGATGGTTGTCGATGGGCGACAGGGGGTCGGTGGTCTGGTCGTAGGTCCATGAATAGCCGGGACCCGGGCTGACGGTACCGAAATCCAGCACCTGGGACTTGACGTTGTCGATACCCACCGAGAGCGTGTGGTCGCCCGCCACGTACGTGACGTCGAAGCGCAGGTTGTTCGTCTTGTTGCCGCGATCGGGCGAGCTGATGTCGCCCACCTGGTTGTTCTGGATCAGGCGGCCGCCATTCAATGCCGGATTCTGTGCGGCGGCGTTGTCCACGCGCGCCAGGTTCGGATCGTAGTCGCCCGGCTGCTCGTAATTCTTCGAGGTCATCTTGCCGTACGTGGCGCTGACGGTCAGGTTGTCCGTCAGGTAGCCGGTGTACTTGGCGACCCAGAAATCGCCGCCGGTCTTGGTGTCGTTCACCGGGCCGATGGCACCGGTGCGCGAGCGGTCGGCGTAGTTGTACGCGTAGCGCGTGCCCGAGCCCTCACGCTTGTCGCCGGCGCTGGTCAACTCGAGGATGTTGCTCTCGTTGATGTTCCAGTCCAGCTTGGTGTACCAGCGCGGGTTGCTGTAGTTGTTGGTCGAGGCCGGCGTGCTGCTGCCGACGGAGTTGACGTTGCGATAGCCCTGCTTCTCGAACTCACCGGCCACGAAGAAGAACAGCTTGTCCTTGATCAGGGGGCCGCCCGCATAGGCGCTGACCGTGGTGATCCACTTGTCGTTCTGGCTCTTGGGCTGGTAAAGATCGCCCGCCGGGGCCGAGGCGGGCGTGCGCGCGTAGTGCAGGTCCGGGCCGGAGGCGCGGGCCCAGTTCGGCTCCCACAGCACCTGGGCGCCGTAGTGCCAATCGTTGGTGCCGCGCTTGCCCACCTGGCTGATCACGCCGCCGTCGGAGCGCCCGTACTGCGCGCTGTAGCCGCCGGTGTACACCTCCTGCTGGTCGATCGCGCCATAAGGCAGCTGCAGGCCGCCCAGCGCGTTCAGTGGATCGGTGGTGTTGAAGCCGTTGACGTAATACGCGTTTTCGTTGGATGCCGCGCCGCCAAAGCTCGCCACCTGGCGGCCGGTGTCGCTCTGGAAGTTGGCGCCGTTGTTGACCACGCCGGGGGCGAGGCGCGCGATGGCCTCGGCACTGCGACCCAGCGGCAGCTTGGCCAGCTGCTCGGCGGTCACCACGGTGCGGGAGTCGACGGTGGTGACATCGATGCTGGGCAGGGCCGTGCCGGTCACGGTGACGCCGCCGAGGCTGGTGGCATCCGATGCCGTGGCCACGGCGGCGGGCGCGTTGAACGACACGTCGCTGCTCGCACCCACGCGCAGGGTCACGTCCTTGCGCGAATCCACGGCCGCACCGTCGCGCATCAGCGTGACGGTGTAGGTGCCGAGCGGAATCTGGTTCACGGCATAGCGGCCGCGCGCATCCACGGGCACTTCGCGGCGGAAGCCGGTGCCACTCTCGACCACCACGGTCTCGTTGGCGCCCACGGGAACGCTGCCGTTGATGCTGCCGGTGGTGGACTGCGCGTAGACGCCGGATACGCCGCCCAGGCAGGTGCACACCGCCAGAGCGAGCGCGCTCCTGCGTAAGAAAAAGTGGTTCTTCATGCTTTCCCCGAAATGATGCCTGTGATTTCCGACGGCGACACGGGGGCTCGCGACGATGGCAGGTCCCCCGACCGGTCGCTGCATCCGGAGCTGTAGGCCCCTCCCCGCACTCCGTCGCGACATGCCCATTTATCACGATCCAAATGGGCTCTGGACGCAGATGTACATGAGCCCATGGGGTCTTGTCCAGATGCCGCGCAACATGCCGTGATGGCCGTCCAGCCGGCCAAACCGTTTGACGCGTCGCAGCAGAAAACGATGTAACTATGGGTATTTGGGTAGTTTTATGCCATCGATATAACTTGCGATGGCGGCGCAAAACCGTGATGTGAAGACGGACGAAAAAAGTTTTTCGTCACCCGGCTTCCACCCTCGGTTCCCCACATTTCTCACACATGAAGATCGCGACCTTCAACGTCAACGGTATCCGCTCGCGCCTGCCGCACCTGCTTGACTGGCTTGGCAAGGAAAGCCCGGACATCGTGTGCCTGCAGGAACTGAAGGCCACGGACAAGACCTTTCCCGTGGATGCGATCAACGAAGCGGGCTATGGTGCCCTGTGGGCGGGCCAGACCGCCTGGAACGGCGTGGCCATCCTCGCCCGTGGTGCTGACCCGGTGGAAAGCCGACGGGGCCTGCCGGGCGACACGCGCGACGTGCAAAGCCGCTACCTTGAGGCTGCCGTGCACGGCGTGCTGGTGGGCTGTCTTTATCTGCCCAATGGCAATCCGCAGCCGGGTCCCAAGTTCGACTACAAGCTGGCCTGGTTCGAGCGATTCATCCGTCATGCCGACGGCCTGCTTGCCACGGGCCATCCGGTTGTTCTCGCGGGTGACTATAACGTCGTGCCCACGGATGCCGACATCTACGATCCCACGCACTGGCGACGCGACGCCCTGATGCAGCCCGAAAGCCGCGAGGCCTTCCATCGCCTGCTCGAGCAGGGCTGGACGGACGCGGTACGCCACACGCATCCGGACGAGACGATCTATACCTTCTGGGATTACTTCCGCCAGCACTGGCCGCGTGATCGCGGCCTGCGCATCGACCATCTTCTCCTGTCCCCGGATCTGGCGGCTCGCCTCATGGGATCGGGCGTGGACCGATGGGTAAGGGACCTGCCCAAGGCCAGCGACCATGCCCCGGTGTGGGCGGAGTGGTCGACCCGGGCGCCGAGGAAACGGGCGGCCCGGAAGACAGCGACGAAACGAAATACGTAAGTGCCGACCTATTCGTGTTCACGAAGGTGAATTCGCAACCCGCACTTGCCAGCGGCGTCCAAGACCCTAGACTAGGCCGCCAATGGGGAAGTCGCAGGTTCAGCTGGCATGAAGATCGACGGCGGTAGCGGTAGGCGCGTCGAGCCCGTGATGCTCAGCGAAGTCGCCAAGCGCCTGCGCAATCCACGCATCGACCGCATCGTCGCCAGTTTCAGCGAGTACCACGTCTCGTTGATGCGCTCGGTCATCCTCGGCTTCATCGTGGTGTGGAGCGCGGCCTGGCTGCATGGGCCCCTGCCCATGGCCAGCGAATCGCACAACGTGGTGCCTGTGGCCGTGGCGCTGTTCGTGCTCAGCACGTTCTGGATGCTGTTCGTCCGTGCGGGCGCCCCATGCGAGACGCCCGTGGTGGATGCCGTGGGCAACGCCGCCAACTTCGCCATCGTCGCCGTGCTGCTGAAAGCCGCCTTCATGCTGGCGATCACGGTGACTGTCGTGCTGCCGTTCCTGTCCGTCGCAGTCGGTGTGCGCTACAGCCGCTGGGCGTTCCTGGCCAGTGTCGTCGCGTCGGTGGCCATCCTCGCGGTCGTCGCCCCGGAGGGTTACTGGCTGGCGCGTCCGGCCTATGCCCTGTATGCCGTGGCGCTGGTGATCGTGCTGCCGATGATGCTCTACCGGATCATGTACGCGCTGCGGGAAGTATCGGCCGAGGCGATCGCCTCGCGCGAGGCGCAGCACCGCTTCATCTCGATGATGAGCCACGAGATGCGTACGCCGCTCAGCACCGTGATCCACTCCGCGTCGCTGATCGACACCGCCGTCATGAGCGACGACCAGCGTCGACTGGTCGCGTTGCTGGCGACCAACGCCAATGCCCTGCTGCATCGGGTCAACGCGGTACTGGATGTCGCCTCCTTTGCCGGCGGCAGCTTCAACCTGCGTCACCAGGCGTTCGGCTTCGACGAGGTGCTCGCCACGGTGGGTGCGGTGTGCCGGCCCTACGCGGCGGAAAAGCGCGTTGCCTTCAGTGTGGCGCGCGACGCCTCGGTGGAGGGCGTGTTCATCGGCGACCCCGGGCGCATCGAGCAGGTGCTGTCCAACCTGGCGTCCAACGCCGTGAAGTTCACGCCGCCGGGCGGGTGCGTGGACGTACGCATCGAACTGCGCGACGGCGTGGCAGGGCAGGACCCCACCGTGGCCTGCACCGTCACCGACACCGGTATCGGCATCGCCGATGCGGACAAGCAGCGCGTCTTCGATCCCTTCCACCAGCTCAGTGGCGGTGAAAGCCGCCGCCAGGAGGGTGTGGGCCTGGGCCTGTACATCGTGCGCAACGTGTCGGAGCAGATGGGCGGCTCGCTGGAAGTGATCGACAACCCGCTGGGCGGCACCATCTTCGGCTGGCGCTTCCCGCTGCACCGCGCGGATGCCGGGGCACGCAGCGCCGCCGAGACGCCGCTGGTGGACATGCTGGACGAGCACCGCGGCCGCGTGGCCTCCCAGCGTTGCCTGGTGGTGGACGACAACGCCGCCAACCGCGAGATCGTCGGGCGCATCCTCGACCGGGCAGGCCATGCGTCGACCTTCTGCGCCAGCGGCGACGAAGCCCTGGAGCGCCTCTCGGACGAGACCTTCGACCTGATCTTCATGGACCTGCACATGCCCGGCAGTTCAGGCTGGGACGTGCTGGGCCGGATCGAGGTGGCCCGGCGCACCCAGGCCATGCCTCCCATCGTCATGCTCAGCGCCGATTCCAGCCACGATGCCGTGCGCATCGCCTTCAAGGCGGGCGCGCGTGCCTACCTGACCAAGCCGATCGCCGCGCAGCGTCTGCTCGACGTCATCGAATCGATCGCCGAGGAGCGCTTGCTCGACGATGCCGCGCGTCATTGGCAGCCGGCCATGGGGCTGCCGTCCGGCCGTGCCGTGGCGACGCCGCTGGACGAGATGCGCGCGCTGACCAGCCTCGACGAGTTCAAGGCGTTCGTGGATCTGTGCGCACGTACGGCGGACGACCACTGCACGGCACTGAAGGCCGCGATCCGTTCGCACGATGTGGCCGCGGCGTCGGAAGCCATCCACGCCCTGCGCAACGTGCTGGCCAACCTGGGCGTGCCGGGCACCGATCATGTCTGCGGTGACATCGCGCTGATGATCGATTCCCGTGCCGATGGCCAGCGCGTGATCGACGAACTGGACGCGCTGGCCCGTTCCACGCAGCGGTTCGTCGAGGTGCAACGACGCTATGCGCAGGCCGCCGCGGACGCCTAGGCGATCAGCGGATGCGCCCGCCGCCGAAGTGTCCCTGCCCGGCGCCCACCGAGATGCTCACGCCGCCGCTCGGGTGCTCGCAGCTGCCGAAGGCCTGGCTGAGGCTGACCGCGCCGGCCTGGTAACTGCCGCTGCCGCCATGGCTGGCGCTGACCACGCCGGTGCTGACGCTGCCATGCACCTGCGGCGTGTTGTAGGACGCGTCGTCGCAGCGGGGGCTGCCATCGTCGCCCTCCGCCCCGGTCATGCGTCCCGAGGTATCGCCGTAGTAGGTGCCGGGCGGATCGAGCGGGCGTGACGAGGTAACGGCGACGCTGCCGCCGCCGTTCTTGGGCGCGACCGCGGGCGCCTTCGGGTCGGCGGCGACCCCGGTGTCGGCGCTTTTCGCCGGTGCGGGTGCCGTGCTGGCCGGGGCGGGGGTGTAATCCGCCGGCAACCGCAGGTTGAGCGGCCGGGGGGTGTCCTGCGCCATGGTGGCCGTGGCGGCGAGGGAGAGGGCGACGAGGGCGAGGAACGGTTTCATGCGGGGACACACTCCGGGGGTTGTGCCTGCGAACGTCTGGGGCGGCGTCCGGTGTACCGGGCTTTGATCGCCATGGGCCGATGCTAGTTCCCCGGCCCTTGCGCCCACCTTACTCCGCCGGCTCCTCGTCGGGGTCCACGGGACGCTCGCCCAGCCGGGCGCGCAGCGTGTCGATCTCGCGGCGCAGGTTGCGGTTCTCCGCTTCCAGGTCGGCCACCTGCTCGCGCAGCGCCAGGACGTCGTCGCTCGGCTTCTCGCGTGGCTTGCGCTTGGACTCGCGCACGCGTTTGGCGGCCTGCTTCAGTTCGGCGTCGCCGCCCGTGGCCGCGGCGCGCTGCTCGTCCTCGGGCAGGGTGGCCACCGCCGCCGCGGCGCTGATCGACAGCGAGCCCGCCTTCACCGCGGCGACCACCTCGGGGGCGGCCTCCTTGCGGATCTTTTCGATCATGCCGACCTGGTTGCTACTGATCCGCGCTTCCCGGGCGATTTCCTTGCGGCTGTCGTTCGGGTTGACTCGGGCCGGCTTCGCCATCGCGGGCTGCGCGCCCTCGGTGTCGAACGGTAAGTCCGGGCTGTCCTCGCCGCCGTTGGCGGCGGCGCGTGCCCGGCGCTCGGCCAGGATCTCCCGCTTGCGCAGGGCCAGCACGCCGCGCTGGAAATCCGAGACGCTGCGTCGGCCCAGGTGCTGCTCGATCATCCACAGGTGCACGTCGTCGATGGACTGGAAACGGTCGTGCTGCACGGTGTTGAACGGGATATCGTGCTTCCGGCAGATGCCGTACCGGTTGTGGCCATCGACCAGGGTGTCGCCCCAGAGCACCAGCGCATCGCGGCAGCCCTCGGCGAGCAGGCTGCGCTCCAGCGCCTCGTACTCGTCCGCGGACAACGGGTCGATATAGGCCTTGAGTTCTTCGTTGACGACGATATGCATGGGCGGGGAGCAGGTGACGGCGAGGGGGCGCATTCTAGTCGCTGCGGGGCTCACGTGCCTGCCTTCCCGGCAAGCGTCCCGGAACCACTTGTCTTGACGGCGGTTTTCCCTCGCCCCAAACTGCGCCGCTACGTGGCGGGGGTCTCCACGGGTCGTCAGGGCATCGTCCAGGGAAACACACATGACCGTATTTGCAAGGAACTGGGCCGCCGCGCTGGCGCTTTTCGTCTTCACCACGCTCGCCCACGCCGCAGGCGTGTCCGACCTGCCGTGGAAGTACGGCCCGACCAAGGTGCAGCTCGGCACGCAGGCGACGCTGGACGTCCCGGATGGCTACGCCTTCCTCGACCCGGCGGGCACCAAGCGCCTCAACGAACTGATGGAAAACCCGCCCGACGCGTCGGACACGTACACGCTGGCGCCGACCGACATGGCGTGGACGGCGTTCTTCGATTACGACGACGTGGGTTACGTCAAGGACGACGAGAAGCTCGATCCCGACGATATCCTCGCCTCGGCAAAACAGGGGACCGAGGAAAGCAACAAGGAGCGGCGCTCGCGCGGCTGGGAAACCCTGACCCTGGTCGGCTGGCAGAACAAGCCGCTTTACGACACGCAGTTCAAGTCCCTGACCTGGGCCTTCCTGGCGCGGACGGACCGCACGCACGACGACGTGGTGAACTACAACGCGCGCATCCTCGGTCGCAGCGGCGTCATGAACGTGGTGCTGGTGTCCGATCCGAAGGTGCTGGCGAAGGCGGTCGACGACTTCAAGGGTACGCTGGGCGGGTTCGCCTTCACGCCCGGGCAGTCGTATACGGATTTCCATCCCGGCGATCGCGTGGCCGAGTACGGCCTGGCCGCACTCATCACGGGCGGCGTGGCGGCCGTGGCCGCAAAGAAGGGCCTGTTCGCCGTGATCGGCACCTTCCTGGCCGCCGCGTGGAAATTCATCCTGGTCGGCCTCGCCGCCGCGGGCGGCGCGATCAAGCGGCTGTTTACGCGCAAGCGCCCGTAACGCCCATGCTGCCGAACACCGGGTGGCTGCTGCTCGGCGTCGTGGGCATGTATGTCTACGACGCGACGTTGCTGCTCTACCACAATGAAGTGGTTCTCTACCAAGGCAGGCGGGGACGTTGGACGTTCTCCGTCGGCACGGATTTCCAGCTGGCAGGCCGGCATGTATTCGTACCGCCGCTACTGGCGCCTACGCGCACGCTGCTGCGCCTGCGCTGGTCGCCGCGGTTGCCTGCACCCGTTGTGTCCCATACGCCTGTCGCGACCGACGCCCCCCCTGCGCCCGACGGGCTGGCGGTGCCGCTGCGGGGCTTGCGTGCATGGCGTATCGGTGTGGCTTCGTCCGCAGGGGCGGTTGGCGTGGTGGCGTTGCTGTTCGCCGTGATGCCCGCCGTCATGGCGGGCAACGTGTGGGGCTTGCTGGCGTGGATGGTCGCGGTTTACCTCGCCATCGGCATCGCGGTGTGGCGGGTAGGGCGCGTGCGCCGGCTGACGGGCACGGGCGGCAAGGCGTTTGCAGGCATGGCATCGGATGCGCTGCTTTGCGCGCCGTATGCCCTCAACCTGGTCCGCAAGCAGGGCCTGCGCGCGGCCGAACGCTTCGACCTCGTGGCTGTCGCACACGCCGTTCTGGACGCCGACGAGCGTGCCCGCCTTCGTGACGTCATTCGCGCAAGGGTGCAGCGCCAGCTGGACATCGAGGAGGTAGGTAGCGAAGCGCACGCGCGGCTACAGGCCTATTACCAACGGATCGAGGGTGCACTGGCATGAACTGGATGGACATCGTGGTCATCGGCATCTGCCTGGCCATCGGCTACAAGTTCGTCTCGGCGATGATGGCGACACCCAAGGGTGAGGCAGCCGCCGCACCGGATCGCAAGGTGCCCCTGCAACTGGATACGCGACGCCCTTGGTACGACGTGCTGGGCGTGGCGCCGGATGCGAGTCGCCACGAGATCGACACGGCGTACCAGGCACTGATTGCGCAGTACCACCCGGACAAGTTCACGCAGCACGGCGAGGATATTCGCGAGATCGCCCGGGTACGGGCGAAGGAATTGAATGCCGCCTATTACCTCGGATGCTCGTTGCATCCGGATTGATCACCGGGAAAAGAAGAGGCTCATCGCGGATTGCAGGGGAGGGCTCGCCTTCGGCATCGCGTTGCCCTTGGGCTGTGGAGCAAGAGCCGGCGGGTGCCACCCTCGTGGCCACGCCTGCGGCGACCCGTCAATGAAAGGCCGCTCCGCGGCCGTATGTCTATTCCCCTACGGGGCGGGTCGGGCTTCGCCCGGGGATTTTTGATTCGCCATCCATGGCTCAGCAAAAATGGCCGGCCGTCCTGGCCGGCCCCGCTTCGCGGCCTTGTCCGTTCGAAGCCCTCGCCTACGGCTACCGGCCACGAGGGTGGCACACGCCGGCTCTTTCGATGACTGAGGTTGCGTGCGGGAAAAGCACAGAGCGGGGTTTCGCTTCGTAGCTGGGAGTGCTCGCTTGTCTGTTGCGCACGGCATCGGTCGCCCTAGGTGTGTTGAGGGTTCGCGCACACGCGTGCGCCCCTACACAGCCGGCGGATCACGCGTTCCACAACCTGCCTACCCTGGAGTAGGAGCTCACGATGTGAGCGAAAAGCCAACAAAGCGGCGACGCCATACCCTGCACATCTGCCGATGCTCGCGCCACACCGCACGCCGCTAAAAATTAACCGCTATGGCGAAGGCGACCCATCTCCGGCAATCCGCGATGAACCAAAGAAAAGGCCGCTGTCGAAGCTCATGATCGTGTCCTGAGGTAATCGTTCGGTTCGACGAGCCGGAATCCAGGCGTTTCCTCGACGCACTGCCTCAGCAGGAAGGCATGCCCTGCACCGTAGAAGACCACGATCCGGTCTCCCGGTCGGGCGACCTGCAGCAACTTTGCGCAGATCAGGAAGTTGCGACGGTACCAGCCCGTGAGCAGGTCGGCACCTGGTTGGGTATCGTCCGCACCGATACGCAGCATGGTGCGATAGAACGCATTGTCTGTTTTCAGCCGGGTGGGATCGTTGAGGTAGCGCAGTTCCGCGGCGATGCCCTTCTCGGCAAGCAGCTTCGATTCCGTGGCGATCTGCCTATCGATGTCGGCGTTCTGCTCCACAAGCAGCGGAGCGAAGCCATGCGATTCGGCATACGCCTTGACCGGCGGATACGGAAAGTCGCCGTCGGCGTCGATGCCCTGAATAGTCGTGAGGTGCGCCAGGCTAGCCAGACGAAAACCAAGCTGTACCCGCTCGTTGCGTGAGGGCGGGAGGGTGCCTGCCAGGTAAGCGGCGTATTGCTCGTTTGCCGGCGCCTTGTCCTGCTCGATGGCGACCTGGGTCGGTTTGAACCGGGCAAGGTCCTGCGTCAGTGCCACGATCTCGGCCTGGCGGCCGGGCTGCAACACGTCGTCTTGCTTCATGTTGTGCAGGTCGTGGCCGGGGTTGCCCATATGCGATACGCCGACGATCATCACCTGGATCGGTGCCGCTGGTGTCTGGGCCAGCGTGAGCGAAGGCAGGGCAGCAAGACATGCCGCCACTAGCCACGGCATGGTCTTCAAGAATAACGGGTGCTTGAAACGTGGCATGAAAACCCCTTGCTTGCGCGGCAGAAGCATCGCCGCCGTGTGGACGACGATGACTGGATTCCGACGGAATCGGATGCGCTGACTTCGATGTCCCGTCACTGGCAAAGGTTTAAACCTTGTCGTGCGTTGCCTGGCGAAAAAGCGCCAGGTCTTACTAACGGTGCCCGCTTCGTTGCTAAGGCTGTCGCGTCAACGGCAGTACCTGCTCACGAAGCAGCTTATACTCGGCATCGACCACCTCCTGGTTGGGGTCGTGGCCGGAATGCGGGAGCAGCACCCATCCTTTTTTGGGCGCACGGATGCTGTCGTAGTAGCGGCGTGCGACATCGGGCGTGGCCAGCAGGTCGTGCTCACCCTCGATGAAGAACACGGGCAGCGCGAAATCGGTGCCTAGCGCAGGCAGGTCCACGTGCGACAGCATGCCGTCGCCATGCATGCCGACGAAGCTGAGAAAGGAGTAATCCTCACCGGCCGTATAGTCGGCCTCCGCCTTGGGCGTGGTGTAGCGTGCGCCCGGCTTCCACGTCGCAGGCGGAGGCGTGGTCACCTTGGCCTCGTATGTGCGGATGATGCGGCGCACCTTGCCGAAGCTGCGCGGGTCCGTCCACGGCGGCGTGCCCACGTGTTCCAGTACGGCGAGCGACGCCTCGTCGTTGGCCGCTTTTGCCAGGGCCATCAATTTCTTGTAGCCAACCGCCTGGTTCTCGATCGAGTTCACGACCTGCGATGTACCGACGTAGGCATAGAACAATTCAGGGTGAGCCTTGGCCATGTGCACGGCCAGGATCGAACCCCACGAGCTGCCCCAGAGGATGACCTTGCGCTTGCCGTAGCGCTTGATCAGGTAGGCGGCCAATTCGTTGCCGTCCTCGGTCATGCGCTCGATGGTCAGCATGTCGCCGTCGCGCGGCGGGTTGCGACCATAGGTCATGCCGGCACCGCGTTGGTCCCACTGGACGACGATGAAGTCCTTGAAGCCGGCGCCATACATGCTATCGGACAGGACGCTCAACGGGTTGCCGGGGCCCCCGCTGATGAATAACAGGACGGGGTTGGCACAGCTGTCGCCCTTGGCCGTGACCCACTGCTCTATACCGCCGATGGTGACGAAGCCGGCGTCGTCGACCTTCGTCGGGCGGTTCCCGCATGCGGGGGACAGCTCGATGGCCTCCCGCGGGGCCGGCGAGGCCTCTTTCGCGGCGGTGGCGCCTGCCATTCCTATCCCAGCCGCCAGCCATGCTGCCAGCGCGATCGCTCTCGTCATAACAGTGTATTTCCCTGTGAATGGCCCGGTGCGGCCATGCCTGTTCCGAAGGTAGCCGACTTGCATGTGGCATGCCAGGTAGCCTGGATGCCCACGTGCGTAGGCTCGGTTACAGTAGCGTCGCGAACCCAACCCAACAGCCACGGAGAGATGCATGAGCAAGCAAGTCTTCATCAACCTGCCGGTCGCCGACCTGCCGAAATCCGTGGCCTTCTTCACGGCGCTGGGTTTCTCGTACAACCCCCAGTTCTCCAACGACGACGGCGCCTGTTTCATCGTCAGCGACACGATCTACATCATGCTTACGACCCACGCGCGCTTCAGGGACTTCACGCCCAAGGCCGTGTGTGACACGAGCGAGGCGGTGGAGGTACTGATCTCCCTCGGTTGCGACAGCCGTGAGGAGGTGGACCAACTGGTCGCCAAAGCGCTCGCCGCCGGCGCTACTACCTACGACGAGCCGGAAGACCTCGGCTTCATGTACTCCCACAGCTTTGTCGACCTGGATGGCCACGGGTGGGGTGTGCTGCACCTGAGCGGCACGCCTGGTTGACGGGTGGGGTAGGGCGGTGCGCCTGGATCTCACCTAGGCCAGACGTCACTCGAAAGCACTTCCTGGAATATGCGACAGTGCGCCATGGAAGGCCTGCCCCCACCGGGCGCCATGCGATGCCCGGTTCTCCCGGGTGTCGAGGTTAAACGTCGAGAGGACACCCATGCGAGTACCGTGCCGCGCCATCCTGGCGTCCCTATGGCTGAGCGTTGCCGTCGCCTCGCTGCACGCGGAAGTAACGTCGTCTCCAGCGGTCGTCGCGACCGCCGAAGACAGCGCCGATCCCGCCCAGGTCGTCACGCAACATAAAGGCCTTTTCGGGGGCGTCGACGTTCGATACGTCGCGACGGCTGGTCTTACGCCTATTTTCGATGACGACGGCAAGCCGGAAGCGAAAATCTTTTCCGTTGCCTATACGGCGAAGGTGAAAGATCCGGGTAAGCGTCCGGTAACGTTCCTTTTCAACGGGGGCCCCGGCTCGGCGTCGTTCTGGATCCAGATGGGCGCACTCGGTCCGAGGATCATCGCGCTCGACGGTCCGGCCGGTCGCGGCGACCTGTCGAGTCCGGGAGCGGCCCTGGTCGACAATCCCGATGCGCTGCTCGACATCAGCGATCTCGTATTCATCGACCCGGTCGGCACGGGCTACAGTCATGCCGTCGGCGCGAAGAAGAACGACGACTTCTACAAGATCAGCACCGACGGCTCGTCGGTCGCCAAGTTCATCCGCACATGGCTGACCGAAAACAAGCGTTGGCAATCGCCCCGGTTCGTCGGCGGTGAATCCTACGGAACGATCCGCACGGCGATGATCGTCGATGACGATGCGTTCATGACCTTCAACGGTGCAATCCTGATCTCGCAGGGGCTCGATTGGGGCACGGTGATGATGCCGCCGGGCTACGATCGCGGCTACGAACTGTTCCTGCCAAGTTACTCGGCCGCCGCCTGGTTTCACCACCGCTTCCGTGGGCAGCATGCCGGTTCGGTGGCCGATGCCGTGGCGGAAAGCGAAGCCTTCGCATCGCGCGACTACACCGCCGCTCTCTCCCAGGGCAGCCACCTCGATGCCGCCGAACGCGATCGTGTCGCGGCTCGTCTGGCGAAGCTGACGGGAATCCCCGAGGATGAGTGGGTTCGGTCGAACCTCCGGATCGCTCCGGATACGTTTCGCCGCCTCCTGTTGCGCGACCAGGGCGTCAGGATCGCGCGCTTCGATGCGCGCTACACGACCGGAAGCGCCTCGGTCTTCGATCCGCAGGAAACCTTCGATCCGTCACTATCGGCGGCCGGGCTGCCATACCTGAATGCGATGCGCGGGTATCTCGGGACGGAACTCCAGGTGAAGGCGACGAGGCCCTATGTCGGTGTGCTTCCCGGCGATTGGACCTACGATCTCGACAATGGCGCTTTCGTCAATCCGGCGCCGAAGATCGGAGCGGCGATGACCCGCAATCCCGGCATGCACCTGTTCGTCGCGTCGGGTTACTACGATTTCTCGTCGCCGTTTTCTTCGGCGCAGTACAACATCGGGCACGCCGGCATCCCGACGGACCGTGTTGACATGAAGTACTACCCGACGGGGCACATGATGTATCTCGAGCCGGAGTACCGACAGCATCTGCTTAGCGATATGCGGTCGTTCATCGTGAAGACGATGTCGGATGAAGCTGGCAAATAGATGTAGAGCTGGTTTTCTGTAACGCTGCGTCGTGGCGTAGCGGGCCTCAGCCGCTTTTGTGACGGTGAACACTTTCACGCATGTATCAGATGCCAGCTTCCATCTTTCTGTTCGGCGTGGCCACTACGTTGCTCTTGTGGGTGCATACGGCTCTTGCGCTTACCGTTCGCTTTGTTGCTCGCCATGACGAACGCGCAGCCACCACAGAGAGTAATTTCTTCGAGTCTTTCTAGTCTGGCGAGGGTGTGCCTGGGCCGTAGGCAAGGCATGGCTGGACGCAGAAATGAAGCTGCCGTCAGCTGCGCACGAACGCCAATAGCGGTTGCATTTCTCCGGCGTCTGCCTGGCGATGGCAGTCAGGTACTGCTGCCTCACGGCCGCACCATGTGGTGACGGCCCCCAACTGAAAGGCTCGGCACCATGACGCTGCATGAAGAGGTCGGCCATCACACGTAAGCAACGACCATTCCCATTCGGGAAAGGATGGATGACGGTCAGTCTGTGGTGCAGGGCGACCGCTTGCATATCCAGGGAGTAGGCCCCGTACTCCTGCCAGACCGCAACGTTGTCGAACAACTGCCGAAGCTGTATCGCAATCTGGTAGGGGGCGACTCCGATGTTGCGCTCGGTCTGGCGAAACGTTCCCGCCCATCTCCAGACGTCGCTGAACATGCGGGCGTGCAGTGCACGCAGGAAACCCTCGTTTGCCACTTCCGCCGGGTTCTTTCCTCTGATCTGCGTGGTTCCCCAGCGCATCCCTGAAAGGATGTTTGCGCCTTCGGCGTCGTTGAGATCCGACCTTGTTGCAATCCAGCCAAGCCTGAGGCCGACGGCTTCGTCGGGGTCGAGTGGAGTCTGACCGTCTTCGATGTCGAAGAGGGCTGCGTGTGGATCAACCAAGACCCGACTTCCGCCACAGCACATTGTCCGGAATCGATTCCTCGGCATCCCTCAGCATGACCTGCATCAGCTCGGGAGACATCGATTGATCCTCAAGCTTCATGTGGACTGCGGCTTTGTCGTAAAGCTCGCTGTAAACCTCCAGGCGGCGTCGATCCACACTATTTTGCAGGGGCTGCCGGGGCACCATCAGGACAATCAGTTCGCAATCCATAGCGTGAGCTGCACGCCTCAAGCTGTCCAACTGTGCGGTTCCGGCCCGTTCGCTCATTTCCAGCTTGGCTAGGGCACTCTGGCTCTGGCCCATGCGTTGGGCCAGATCGGCTTGGGACATACCCAGTGCGTCGCGGATACTGGCTACCCATCCGCCATGCGGTGCGGCCCGCAGCACGGTGAGGTTTTCCCGTAGCCAGCTCCCGGTCTTGTCGAGCTTCGAGCGTGCGAGACGCCGCATGTTCTGGCGATTTGAGACAGGCATGGAGTTCTCCTGGCGCCTGCGACGGAAGCAGATAGGAATTGGACGGAATGGTTTTTGATGATTTCAAGTCGCTATAGCGACTTTAAACGATTAATATAAGTCATCATAGCGACTTGAATAGTATATTTTCAAGTCGGTTTAACTCATAAGAATGTCGTTCGGTCGTTTGGGATGGGTGCCGCAATTCGCAACTCATCCGGTACGGCTAAAATGGCGGCATGCCCGTCATCGAACCCACCGCCTTTCGCCTCACCGTCGCCCCCATGATGGACTGGACGGACCGCCACTGCCGTTACTTCCACCGGCTGCTGTCTCCGCATGCGCGCCTCTACACCGAGATGGTCACCAGCGCGGCGCTGGTGCGTGGCAACCAGCTGCGCCTGCTCGAGCACAGCCACGAGGAACACCCCGTGGCCCTGCAACTGGGCGGCAGCGACCCGGTGGAGCTGGCCAAGGCCGCGGTCATGGGCGCGGCGGCAGGTTACGACGAGATCAACCTCAACGTGGGTTGCCCGTCGGATCGGGTGCAGTCCGGCAAGTTCGGCGCCTGCCTGATGCGCGAGCCGGCCCTGGTCGGCGAGTGCGTCCGGGCCATGGCCGACGTGGTGGATGTGCCGGTCACGGTCAAATGCCGCATCGGCGTGGACGACCAGGATGCCTACGAGGACCTGCAACAGTTCACCACCACCATGGTCGAGGCCGGCGTGGGCATCCTGGTGGTCCATGCGCGCAAGGCGTGGCTGGAAGGCCTCAGCCCCAAGGAGAACCGGGAGATCCCGCCGCTGGACTACGAGCGGGTCTACCGTTTGAAGCGTGAGTTCCCCCAGCTCACCGTCGTGATCAACGGCGGTATCACCACGGTGGAGGCGGTGCGCGAGCACCTGGCCCGGGTGGATGGCGTGATGCTGGGGCGGGCGGCCTACCATGATCCCTTCGTGCTGGCCCGCCTGGAGGCCGACCTCTACGGCACGCCGCTGCCCGAGCGGGCCGAGGTGCTGGAACGCATGCGCATCTATATAGAGGCCGAATTGGCCAGGGGCACCCAGCTCAAGCACATCACCCGGCACATCCTGGGGCTGTTCCAGGGCGAGCCCGGCGCGCGCGGTTTCCGCCGCCAGTTGAGCGAGGGCGCGCACCTTCCCGGCGCCGACTGGCGACTGATCGAAGCCGCCATGGCACCTTTGCGGCAGGCCGCCTAGGTTTCGTTCAGCTTCAGGCGGGTAGGCCATGGGCATGATCGTGCCACTTGCCGTCCGCCGTCGTGCCGCGCCAGACATGAAAATCACGTTTCTTCCGCTAATTTTCGCCGCGTTCTGCGTCGCGCTGCCCGTGGCTGCCCAGGCGGAACAGTCGCTGACGCTCGAACAGGCCGTTAGCAAGGTGCAGAAGGAAACCGGGGGGAAAGTGCTGTCGGCGGATACGCGGCTCGTGGAGCGCGGCCGGATCACCGAATACCGGGTCAAGGTGCTGACGCTGGACGGTCACGTCCGCGTCGTCCCCGTCCGAACCGAAACCGCCAAGCCCCTGGACCTCAGTGCCGGGGACAACAAGGAGAAACATTGATGCGCATCCTGCTCGTTGAGGACGAGGCACCGCTTCGCGAGACCCTCGCCGCGCGCCTGAAACGCGATGGCTTCGCCGTCGACGCGGCCCAGGACGGCGAAGAGGGGCTCTACCTCGGCCGCGAGGTGCCCTTCGACCTGGCCATCATCGACCTGGGGCTGCCCAAGCTTTCGGGCATGGACCTGGTCAAGGCGCTGCGCGAGCACGGCCAGCGCTACCCGATCCTGATCCTCACGGCGCGCGGCAGCTGGCAGGACAAGGTCGAAGGCCTCAAGCACGGCGCCGACGACTACCTGGTCAAGCCGTTCCATGTCGAGGAGTTGCTGGCCCGCATCAATGCGCTGGTCCGCCGCGCCAGCGGCTGGTCCAAGCCGGTGCTGGCCTGCGGGCCGATCAAGCTCGACACCACGGCACAGACGGTTACCGTCGAAGGCCGCCAGGTCGACCTGACCAGCTACGAGTACAAGGTGCTGGAATACCTGATGCTGCACGCGGGTGAACTGGTCTCCAAGGCCGACCTCACCGAGCACATCTACCAGCAGGACTTCGACCGCGATTCCAACGTGCTGGAGGTCTTCATCGGCCGGCTGCGCCGCAAGCTGGACCCGGAAAGCGCGCTCAAGCCGATCGAGACCGTCCGCGGTCGCGGCTACCGTTTCGCCATTCCGCGGAACGAAGCCGACGAAGACTGATCGAGACCGTGGACGGCGCCACCTCACCACCGAGCCGTCCCGAGGTAGCCGGAAGCATGGATAACGCTTCACCGATCAAACGACGGCCGTTGTCGCTGGCCGCGCGCGCCGCGCTGGCCACCGGCTTCGCGCTGGCCGCGTTCCTTGGCCTCACCGGCCTGGCGCAGAACAAGGCCAACTACGCCTCCGAGCTATCGGCCATGCACGACCGGCTGCACAACTACGCCATCGCGTATATCACCGGTACGGATATCACCCGCGCCGGCAAGGTCACCACCCCGGACAGCCAGCCCAGCCCCGACTTCTCGCGACCGGGCTCGGGTCTGTACGCCATCATCGTCGGCAACGAGGGCTTTCGCTGGGAATCATCGTCGGCGCTGGGCCGCGATTTCGATTTCGTGCGTATGCTGGCGCCGGGCGAGACGGCCTTCGAGCCGGTGGAAACCCGCAGCGGCAAGCTGTACGTCTTCAGTTACGGCGTGTCGCTGGATAGCACCGACAAGCGCAGCGTGCCGCTGACCTTCGCGGTGGCGCAGACGGAAGACCAGTTCGAGCGGCAGGTGGCGACGTACCGCCGCACGCAATTCCTCTGGCTGGCCATGCTGGGCATGATGCTGATGCTGCTGCAGCTGTTCCTGCTGCGCTGGAGCCTGTTGCCGCTGCGTCGCGTGTCCAGTGATCTCGCCCACATCGAGCGCGGCGCGCGCGACCACCTGGACGGCCCCTACCCGATGGAGCTGACGGTGCTGACCAAGCGCCTCAATGCCTTCATCGACAGCGAGCGCGAGCAGCGCACGCGTTACCGCGACACCCTGGCCGACCTGGCGCATAGCCTGAAGACGCCGCTGGCCGTCGTGCGCTCGCAGCTGGAAAACGATGCCGACGCCCGCAGCCTGCGCGGGGATATCCTCGAACAGGTGCGCAAGATGGACGAACTGGTCGCCTACCAGTTGTCGCGGGCGGCCACCTCGGGCCGTCGCACCATCGCCTCGGTCGAGCCGATCGCCGGGCATGCGGAAGACCTGGTGCAAAGCCTGGAGAAGGTCTACGCCGCCAAGAACGTGCTGTGCGAATTCGAGATCGAGGAAGGCGTGACCTTCCCGGGCGAGCAGGGCGACCTGCTCGAACTGATGGGCAACCTGGTCGAGAACGCCTTCAAATGGGCCTCGCATCGTGTGTTGCTTACCGCGCGCTCGGTGGCGAAGGTGCGCGGTCGGGCCGGCCTGGAGTTGATCGTGGAAGACGACGGCCCGGGGATCCCCGACGACAAGATCGACCTGATCCTGCAGCGCGGTGTCCGTGGCGACGAGCGGGTGCAGGGCCACGGCATCGGTTTGTCCATCGTGCAGGACATCGTCAAGGCGTACCAGGGCGAACTGCACGTCGACCATTCCGAGGAACTGGGCGGCGCCCGCTTCAGCGTGCGCATCCCGCCGGCCTGATTTTCCCGTGTTGCCTGCGCAGGCTGGCAGGCGCCGCACCCGATGGTTCTCAGCCCTGATCGGCTGGTGAGGGTCCATAGAAGGCCTCGAGCAGCCGGGCCACCGCCGGCTCCGCCTCACGTAGCGCCGCCGGCTGCGAAAAATGCATCTCGCTGGTCACCGCGAAATATTCCTCGGGAGCTTCCGCGCCGTAGGGGTCGATGGCCGTTTCGCGCCCACGGTCCGCGGCGCGCGACAGGCGTTCGAAGCCGCGCTGCATGGTGGCGATCCACTCGCGCCGATCGATGCCCGGCGGCAGGGGCGGCACACCGTTGGCCGGGCGCGCCAGCATGTCCAGCTTGTGCGCCATCTCGTGCACGATCACATTGACACCGTCCCACGGCGCCTCGATATCCAGCGCGACATCGGCGAGCGAGAGCACCATCGGTCCCCGTTCCCATGCTTCGCCGATCAACGTGTCGTCGCTCTCGGTCACCACGCCGGTCGGCGGGTCGTGGCGGCTGCGTCGCACGTTGAACTGCCCCGGATAGACCAGCACGTTGGTCCAGCCCTTGAAGGCCTTCGGCCCATGCGGCAGGGCGGGGAGGCTGGCCTGCATGGCGATGGCCAGTCGCCAGAAGTCGTCCAGCACCGCGCCGCCCAGCGCGTGGAACCGTTTGGTGTGCAGGAAGACGGCGGCCAGTTCGCGCAAGTAGCGCGCACGCGGTGGGTCCAGTGCGCGTGCCAGCGGCAACCGTGACACCGCCTGCGCCCATAACGTGTCGTCGATCGGAGGAATCGGCGCGCGAAAACGCGCAAGCCACGAGGAAAGAACGCCCAAGGAACGATCCGGGCCGTTCTAGAAAATGGACCCGGGAAGCATCGACTGCCAGCTCGGCCCCGAGGAGCGACCGCCCGACGAGCCGTCGTGCGCGTCGGCGTCGGCATCCACCGGCGGCGGCATGGGGATCTGGCCCTGGCCCCGGGTGCCGGGTGCCCCATGGAACGGGCGCGCCGTGTCCGTAGTGGCGCTGTCGCGGCCGCTGTCCTGCCCCGAGCGCGAGGTGGAACCGGCATCGAACGACGACGTCGATACGACCGACCGGCCCAGGGAGAGCAGGTTGCTGGTCATGCGGGCGTCGGACGCGGCGGCGGTGCCGATGGCACCGACGAGGCACAGCCATCCGAAGATGTACGGTCTGGCGTTCATCGGTATACCCCGTGGGCCCCGGACATGCCGGGGGACGACCGATCCTCTCAGAAATGTCGCGTGGGTGCCAGTGCTGGAGGTCCGTCATCGGCCCTCCCGGGCGGACGCGGGCGAAATCCTTCCCGCTGCCCTAGAATTGCGTGATGTCCCGGCTCCTTCCCTCCCCGACACCGGCCGCCTGACGGCCCACGGTAGCCCATGCTCGCTCGCGACCTCATGGAAGCCCTCGCCGGCGGCGACGCCGTGTCCGGTGCCACCCTGGCCCGGCAGGCCGGTGTCACGCGTGCCGCCGTGTGGAAGCAGATCGAATCCCTGCGGCTCAAGGGCGTGCCGGTGGAGGCCAAGGTCGGCGGGGGGTACCGCCTGCCCTGGACCACGGAGCTGCTCGACGCCCAGCGCATCCGCGCCTCGCTGGCGCCGGAGATCTCGCCCCGGGTCGGCATGCTGGAAACTCATTGGGAGATCGACTCCACCTCGAGCGAGCTCGCGCGACGCATTCCCACCCTGGACGACCTCGCCTTCGTCATGGCCGAGACGCAATCGGCCGGACGTGGGCGTCGTGGGCGCGTGTGGCTGTCGCCGCCGGGCATGAACCTGTACCTGTCGGTGCTCAAGCGGTTCGACAGCGGCTTCGCGTCGCTGTCCGGGTTGTCACTGGCGGTCGGGGTCATGCTGATCCGCGCGCTGGATGACCTGGGCATCCGCACGGCCGGTCTGAAATGGCCGAACGATGTGCTCGCGGGGCACGCCAAGCTGGCCGGCATCCTGGTCGAACTGTCCGGTGAATATTCCGGTCCCTGCGCGGCCATCATCGGTGTCGGCCTCAATATCCGCCTGCCCGATACCCTGCGCGAGCGTGCCGCCCAGCCGGTGACCGACCTGGCCGATCTGGCCGGTGGGCAGCCGCCGGGACGCAACCAGGTAGCCACGGCGGTGGTCTCCGCGCTGGCGGAAGGGCTGCTTGCCTTCGAGCGTCGCGGCTTTTCGGCCTTCGCCGCGGAGTACGCCGCCAACGACCTGCTGCGCGACCAGCCGCTGCGCGTCATCGATCCGCGCGGCGAATACAACGCCATGGGTGAAGGTGTGGACGAACGCGGGGCGCTGCGCGTGCGCCGCGCCGACGGCGAGTCGGTGACGGTGGACAGCGCGGATGTCTCCGTGCGCAGGAGCGGCATGTGATCCTGTTGCTGGACCTGGGTAACACCCGCCTGAAGTTCGCCTTGCTGGACGGCACCACCTTCACCCATCGGGGGGCGTTCGGCTGGGATGCCGACATCGCGCACGAACTGGCCGTGCTGTGGGCCGCGTGGCCGACACCGACGCGGGTCGTCGGCGCCTCCGTCGTGGATTCCGCGCGGGAAACCGCGGTGGATGTGGCGGCGCGCAAGGCGTTCGGCTTGATCGCCGAATGGGTGCGCACGCCGGCGCAGGCCTGCGGCGTGACCAACGCGTACGCTGAGCCGCAGCGCCTGGGGGTGGATCGCTTCCTGGCGCTGGTGGATGCGCATGCGGCGGGACGCTCGCCCTGTGTCCTGGCCAGCGTGGGCACGGCGCTCACCCTGGATGCGCTGGATGCGGAAGGCCGGCACCTCGGCGGCTGGATCGCGCCGGGCCCGTTGCTGATGCAGCAATCCGTGCTCGGGGCCACCGTGCAGGTGCGCCCGTCGGCCGCGGGCAACGTTCGCGATCTGGCCGACAACACCGCCGACGGCCTGGCCTCGGGCTGCTGGCAGGCCTGCGCGGCCCTGGTCGATCGTTTCGTCGAGCGCTCGCGGGACACCCTCGGCGGACACCCCACGGTGACCCTGGGCGGGGGCGACGCCGCCGTGCTGGCACCGCTGCTGGCGAACGAGGTCATGCTTGTGCCCGATACCGTGCTGCGCGGGCTGGCCGTCTGGGCCACGGTGCACACCGCCACCGTCGATATCGCCTAGAATCCCGACGCCGCCGGTTCTGACCAGGGGAACGCGCGCAGGTCCAACGTCACGCCCAAGGCCACCATGCTGCTGCGTTTGTTCTTCGTCTTGCTGATCGCCCTCAACATCGCGGTGGCCGCGTGGCTGCTGCTGGGCGACACCGGCACCCATGCGGTGGACCCCACCGACAGCGGCGTGCCCCGACTCAAGCTGCTGGCCGAAGTACCGCCGCCGGCGGCTAGCGTAGCGCCGCCCACCGCCGCACCGGTCCATGCCACGCCTGCGGTGCCGACGTCCGCCACGGCACCGGCGTCTTCGAATGCATCGCCGGCAACGGCAACCACCCAGGCATCGGTCCCCGCATCCACACCCGCTGCCTCTGCACCGATCGCGCCCGTGTCCGGCGCCTCGGCGACGTCCGCCTTGGCAGCGGCCGCCGCCAAAGCGAAGGCACCGTCATCCTCCTTGTCCACGACACCACCGCTGGCCATTCCGGCACCGACCAGCCCCAAGCGCGCCTACCGCTGCCTCGCCGTGGGTCCGTTCGCCAACCAAGTGGATCTGCGCGCCGCGCGCACGGCCATCGCCTCGCGCACGGTGCGCAGTCGCCAGCGCCAGGAGCAGGCCAGCGAGTCGCGAGGCTGGCGGGTGTTCCTGCCTGCGCAGGCCACGCGCGAGCAGGCGCTGGCGCAGGCCCGTCGGCTGGAGGCCAAGGGCATCAAGGATTATTTCGTGGTGACGGTGCAGGGTGAACTGCAGAACTCCGTGGCCCTGGGCCTGTTCCACGACCCGGCCAATGCGCGTAAGCGTCGCGACGAAGTGGCCGCCGCCGGTTTCCCGGCCCGCATGAGCGAGCGCACCGAGACCACGCCCGTATGGTGGTTGGACGTGGTGGTGCCCGAGGATGGAGGCAGCGACCTCCGCAAGGGCCTGCGCAACCCTGCCGTGACCACTCGACCCACGGGTTGCTTCTGATAAACTTCCGCACTTCGCCGGCATAGCTCAGTTGGTAGAGCAACCGCCTTGTAAGCGGTAGGTCCCCAGTTCGAATCCGGGTGTCGGCACCAGAAACCAGTCGAAGGCAGTCCGGCTCGTCCACTGTCTCTGTCAGCGGGGGCGGCACCCGCTTCCCACGTGGACTTACCACACGAGTTGGCTCGTCCATGAGCCGCAGGTGTTAGTCCAGAAGTAGATCGATTGCTGCACTTGAACTGTTATAGACAGGCTTGACTGTCACGATCGCAGATGTCGAGCCGTGCGAGTCGGCATCGCCGGTGTAGGTGCCCGAGAACTGGTACGACGTGATTCCTTTGGGAAGAGTGATCGGGAACTTCGCGGTCGTGTTGGTCGACATGAACTTGTAGAGCCCGCACCTTGAGTCGACGCAGCCATAGTCGTACACGGTCGAGTTCGCGGTTGATGCTCTAACCTGAACCAACGGAGTGCCGTTCAGCATAAGCTGCACGTCACCGCCAGGAACACTGTGGGTCGGCCCATCCACGAGATGCTTGCCGGTAACGACAACCGTCGCAATGACCTGCTTGCCTGGAGTGGGCTTGCCAGTGATCGTGACAGTAGTCCCAGTGGTGCTGTCTGCTATGGCCGGCAGGGCGATAGCGAAAAGCGCCATGCCTAGAACGTTCTTTCGCAGCCGCGAGTATGAGGCACTCGCTTTGTCGGATTTGCTTGTCATAGGGCCATCCTGAGTTGAAGCGGATGTTGGCCGCCGAAGGTTGAACAGCATCAGCTCTTCGCCTTACTGATTCTCGACCTTGGTAGCGAAACAGGTTCCGTTGCTCTGGACGTCATACGCGATGTCCCCAATCTTACCGTCAGCCGCCTTCGCTGCGAGAAGAATGGCAACCATGCCGCGTGTGTTGGGCTGGTCCATACCGCCGAGGTAGACAACACCGTAAAGGCAATTGGCCGAGGTCGGTTCAACGAAGCGTGCGTAAGCCCCGATGCCGTTCTGAACTCCGACGCTTGCCACCGTGCGATTGAGGTCATCCGTCGCCGATGCCGCGAACGAGGCGCAAGCTATCAAGCTGCCGAAAAGCAGTGCAGAAATTTTCATGATTTCCCCTGTATGAAGGTGCCGTGATTGGCTGCGGGATATTACTGCGCAAGTTTCGGCAAACTCTGTAGGGGATTGCCTGCGAAGCTTGTAGGGTTTCCCTTACATCAAGAGCCGATTACTTCATCACAGTCGCCGCGCGATGATTCCGTCACGTAGGGACGATGCCGCCTTCGGACTTGCGTCCGTGAGTCCGTGGCTAAGGATTCGCTGTTCGATATGGAAGTGGATATCGTCAGCCGGACACATCAGCGGGAAGACCAGTTCAACATCGCCTTTACCCAGCGCGCTTACCGTGCCACCAAACCGGCGATCCGGAAGGCATTCAAGAAGTGCCTATACCTTGCTTGTCTTGCTGGTAGGCGCCTTCCGGTCCCGAATAGGTGTTGGGTTTCGGCACCGGCCCCGCCAGATCGTCCTCGATATCAACCGTCGGTCGATCTCGACAACGCCTCCCAGCGATCGATGTCCGCCGTCATGGCGCCCAGTTTGCCGCGCACCAGATCGAGTGCGTCGCTGCCCAGCAGAAGGTGCGCGGGTGGATCGGGCAGGTCGATCAACGCCAGGATCGCCTTGCCCGCCCGGGCCGGATCGCCCAACTGGTGGCCGCTCTTCTCCTTGCGTGACTGCCGGATGGGTTCGAACAACGCGTCGTAGTCCGCAATGCTTCGCGGCGTACGCCGCATCGATCGCCCGGCCCAGTCCGTCCTGAAGCTGCCCGGCGCGACGGCCGTGACGTGGACGCCGAACGGTGCCAACTCTTTTCCCAGCACCTCGCTGATGCCTTCCAGGGCGAACTTGCTGCCGCAGTAGTAGGCAATGCCCGGCATGGTGATGAAACCGCCCATGGAAGTGATGTTGACGATGTGGCCGCGGCGTCGTTCGCGGAACCTCGGCACAAAGGCTTTCGTCACGGCCACGGCGCCGAAGACGTTGACCTCGAACTGCCGACGCATCTCTTCCATGGGCGATTCCTCCAGGATGCCCTCGTGGCCGTAGCCCGCGTTGTTGACCAGCACATCGACGGCGCCATGGCGCGATTCGACATCGGCGACGATTCCGGGGATCGCGTCGTGGTCGGTGACATCGAGGATGACCGCATGCGCGCGCGTGGCGTCCAGGGCTTCGAATGCGAAGCGGGCATCTTCGCTTCGCACGGTGCCGATGACGCGATGGCCGGCCGCGAGGGCTTCACGCGACAACGCCTGCCCGAAGCCGCTGCTGACGCCGGTGATGAAACATGTCTTGCTACCCATGGTCTGGCCTTTTCGTATGACGTGCCGACCAAGGTAGTTCCCGCGGACGTTGCATCCCATGGCCTGGTCTCTTGGGATATTGCCTGATCCTATTAGGCCGGTTTGCATCGACGCATGGGATGAGGGACATTGGCGCGATGGACGATAGCCACCGCCGGCGTCAGCGCATGATCGGTCTTCTCCGCGGGATGGCCCGCGACGAGGGATACACACTGACGTGCCTGCCCGACGTGCGCCTGCTTCGCGCCGATCGACCGCTGAGTCGTACGCCCGTGCTGTACGAGCCCGGCATCGTCATCGTGGTCCAGGGAAGCAAGCGAGGCTTCCTGGGGCGGCAGACCTTCGTCTACGACGACCAGCACTACCTCGTCGTGTCCGTGCCGGTGCCCTTCGCGATGGAGACGCAGGCTACGGCGCAGGAGCCGCTGCTGGCCATCTACCTTCGCCTGGACAGCGCCATGGCCCTGGACCTGTGTGAGCAACTGGACCGCCACGAAGGCATCGCCACGGCAGAACCCCGGGGCCTGTATTCCTCGCCGATGGAAGCCTCGCTGTCGATGGCGGTGCTGCGTCTGCTCGAGGCGCTGGCGAATGCGCCGGAGGGCGAACTGCTTGGCCCCGCCATGGTGCGGGAGATCTACTTCCGCGTGCTGTGCGGCGCGCAGGGCGGCTCGATGCGTGCCGCGCTGGCCCAGCAGGGGCGATTCGGCAGGGTGGCGCGCGCGATCCGTTTGATCCACAGCGAGTATGACGCGGCCCTCAGCGTCGACCGCCTGGCCGACGAGGCGGCGATGAGCGTGCCGACGTTTCATGCCCATTTTCGCGCGATGACCGGCACGTCGCCGATGCGCTACGTGCAATCGACCCGGCTACACCAGGCGAGGCTGCACATGCTTCGCCAGGACACGACGGCCGCGGCGGCCGCGACCGCTGTCGGCTACGAAAGCGCCTCGCAGTTCAGTCGTGAATTCAAGCGCCTGTTCGGGCGCCCTCCCGTGGAGGAAGTGGCGCGGATGCGACGGGACTTCGCCATGCCGGAAGCGCTGACGCCGTCGGGCTTCGTGTCGTCCCATTGAGCGTCGCCCAGCCAACCGAGCCACCGAGGAAAGATCCATGATCGACGTTCGACGGGTTTTCATCGCCGTTATCGCCATCGCCATCGCCATCGCCACGCTGGCAGGCGCGGGATGCATGGCGAAGCCTCCCCAAGTGCGGGTGACACAGGGCGTGCTCGCCGGTACGACCTCTGCGGGCGTCGATGCCTTCCTTGGCATCCCGTATGGTGCCAGCACGGCGGGTGAGGGCCGGTGGCGCTCGCCGCGACCGGCTCCCGAGTGGCAGGCGACGCGCATGGCGACGGCCTTCGGCCCCGCCTGCCAGCAAGACGTCGGCGGCAGCTTCGGTCCGTACACGCCGGAGTACCTCGTGCAGGGCGAGGTGAGCGAGGACTGCCTGTCGCTGAATGTCTGGCGCCCGTCCGCCGCCACGGCACCACATGCGGGTTTGCCGATCATGGTCTGGGTCCACGGCGGCGGCTTTGCCGGTGGCTCGGGATCGGTGCCGATCTACAACGGCGCTACGCTGGCACGCGGCGGCATCATCGTGATCACGGTGAACTACCGCCTCGGCGTCTTCGGGTTCCTCGCGCCTCCGGAGCTCTCTGCCGCCGAAGGTGCGCCGGGTAATTACGGCATCGAGGACCTGTTGCTCGCGCTGCATTGGATCAGGGACAACGCGCGGGCGTTCGGCGGCGATCCGTCGCGCATCACGCTCGCGGGCCAGTCGGCGGGCTCCATGGCGGTCCACGACCTGATGGTGGCGCCCGCCGCGAAAGGCCTGTTCCAGCAGGTCATCTCGCAAAGCGGTCCCGGCATGGGCATAGCGCCCCGAACCCTTGCGCAGGCGCAGGCAACGGGCACGAAAGTCCTGGCCGCGGCAGGCGTCCGCACCATTGATGAACTGCGTCGTCTGCCTGCATCGCAGGTGGCGCAGGCGGCGCGCCATGCCGACGAAGGGGTGATGACGTTCGCGCCGGTGATCGACGGACGTCTGATTCCGTCCGACCCCTATGCCAGTTTCGCCGACACGTTTATCGACACACCCGTCCTTGCCGGCATGACGGCGGATGAATCGTCTGGCGACGCCAATCCCGAGGATCGGCGCGTGCACCGTGAGCGAGGCCTGGCCGCCACCGAGCGCTGGGCGAGGGCGCGCGCTGCCACGAGTCACCAACCGATCTACCTTTACCTGTTCGATCATGTCGAACCCGGTTCGGAAGCGTTCGGCGCGTTCCACAGCTCGGAGATTCCTTATGCGCTAGGCAACCTCGATGCGGCGAAAGGACGGGCTTTCCAGCCACGCGATCGCGTCATCGCCGATGCGATGACCGCGTACTGGCTGGGCTTCGTCAAGACGGGGCGACCGGTCGCCAAGGGGCAAGCGGTGTGGCCGCGCTATGATCCCGCCACACCGGTAATGATGCGTCTTGGCGATCGCATGCAGAGTGAGTCCATGCTCGATGCGACGAAGCGGCGGTTCTACGACACGTATGTCGAAGGTGGTGGGCACCTGTCGCTTTTTTGAAGCCAGCCCTCAGCGCAGATACCGCCGATCGAACCAGAACGGTTCCACTTCGACCTCGGTCACGCAGCGCGCCATGTCCGCATGCGCGGGGTTCACCAGCACGTTGGTCGCATGCGCGAGGATGGCCGACGGCACTGGTAGCAACAGGTGATCCTTACGGGCCAGCCAGGCGTCGCCGACGGCCTGGCTGGTCGGCTCGTTGGCCTGCCAGCCCGACGGTAATCGTGGCATCGGCGCCCGGGTGGCCCGGTCGTCCACGTCGATGGCGATCAGCTTGAGCGTCAGCGGGATGGCCGTGATGCCCAGGCGCATGTGCGCCATGGCTTCGACCATGGCGAGGGCAGGGTGCTCGGAGGCGTAAAGGATAGCGCGGCCTCGCGTGTGCCAGCGGCCATCCGCATGCTGGCCGCCCACCCCGCTCAGGCCGGGATAGGACGAGATACGCCACAGGCGCATCAGAACATGCCGTGGGCGGTGCGCAGGATGCGTGCCTCGATCAGCCGCGCGCCGTTGTCGCTGGCCGCAAGCTCCAGGGGAGTGACCGGCGGGTCGCCGTCCAGGTAGTCGGCCGGCGTGTTGAACCAGGTGAGCGCCATGGCCTCGTCACCGAACAGTTCGACGGCTTCCGCGAACACCCGGGCGACACGCACCACCCGTTCGGATTCGACTTCGCTGAAGCGGCCTTCGCTGAGGCGACGGCGCACCGTGCTTTCCGGCGCAACGAGGTTGGCGGGAAAATGCAGTTTGTCGGCCACGCGGCGATAGGAATGGACCGAAATCCCCTGGCTGACCAGCCGGACGGCATCCGCATCCGACTCGAGCTTGAGATCGAGCAGACGGGCCATGCGGCTATGCACGGTCTCGCGGAGTTCATAACGGATGGGGTCGGCATCGGAGACGTAGGCGATCATGACGTAATCCTCTCCATTTGAGCGGAAGTCTACGCCATTTGGCGGGCATCCGCACGCGGCTCCTGTCCCGTTCGCTCGTCGTCCTTCGCCGCGGTTATCAGCTACCCCCTGACGCGCTGCAACGTGGCTGTTTCCGGGCGCCATGTAAACTTGCGGGATGCTGAGTCCTATCGTATGAGCCCGCTTACCCGTTCCGTCGCCCTGATCGGCGCCCCTACTGATATCGGTGCCGGCCACCGTGGCAGTTCCATGGGGCCGGAGGCGCTGCGCGTCGCCCGCCTGGCGGAGCGCTTGTCCCGTCGTGGCATGCACGTGGTCGATCGCGGCAACCTGTCCGGTCCGCTCAATCCGTGGCTGCCGCCGGTGAACGGTTACCGCCACCTGGACGAAGTGGTGGCCTGGAACACCGCCGTGCATGACGCTATCCACGCGGCGCTGACCGAAGGCCAACTGCCGATCATGCTCGGTGGCGACCACTGCCTGGCGATCGGCTCGATCTCCGCCGTGGCCCGCCATTGCCGCGAGACGGGCAAGAAGCTCCGCGTGCTGTGGCTGGATGCCCACGCCGACTTCAACACCAGCCAGATCACCCCGTCGGGCAATATCCACGGCATGCCTGTCGCTTGCCTGTGCGGGCACGGTCCCGACGTGCTCACCCATATTGGCGGCACGGTGCCGGCCACCACGCCGGACGTGTTCCGGCAGGTCGGCATCCGCTCGGTGGACGAGGGCGAAAAGCGCTTCGTCCACGAAGTGGGCATCGATATCTACGACATGCGCTACATCGACGAGATAGGCATCAAGGCCGCCATGGAAGAAGCCCTGGCCGGCGTGGACGCGGATACGCACCTGCACGTCAGTTTCGACGTGGATTTCCTCGACCCCTCGATCGCCCCAGGCGTGGGCACCACCGTGCGTGGCGGCCCCAATTACCGTGAGGCCCAGCTGGTCATGGAAATGATCGCGGACACCGGCCGGGTCGGCTCGCTGGACATCGTCGAGCTCAACCCGGCGTTCGACAAGCGTAACCAGACGGCGAAGCTGGCCGTGGATCTGGTCGAATCGCTGTTCGGCAAATCCACGCTCATGCGTTGACCCCGGGTTACGGTGGCGGCCACGGGTCGCCGCCGGGGCAGTCGCGGGCTACACTCGGACGGTTATCGTCCGTAGCCCCAAGGTCCCCATGCATACCCGCGTCCTCACCGGCATCACCACCACCGGCACGCCGCATCTCGGCAACTTCGTCGGCGCGATCCGTCCGGCTGTCCTGGCCAGCAAGGACCCGAACGTCGATGCCTTCTATTTCATGGCCGACTATCACGCGCTGATCAAGAGCGACGACGCCGACCGCGTTGAAGCCTCGCGCATGAAGATCGCCGCCACGTTCCTGGCCGCCGGCCTCGACCCGAACGTCGCCACCTTCTACCGGCAGTCGGATATTCCCGAAGTGCCGGAGCTGATGTGGCTGCTGACCTGCGTCACCGGCAAGGGACTGCTCAACCGTGCCCATGCCTACAAGGCCGCCGTGGATCGCAACGTCGATGGCCAGGAAGACCCGGATGCCGGCATCACCGCGGGCCTGTACATGTACCCGGTGCTGATGGCCGCGGACATCCTCGCGTTCAACGCCAACAAGGTGCCGGTGGGCCGCGACCAGATCCAGCACATCGAGATGGCGCGTGACATCGCCCAGCGCTTCAACCACACCTACGGCCGCGAGTTCTTCGTCATGCCGGAGGCGCACATCGAGGAGCAGGTGGCCACGCTGCCGGGCCTGGACGGTCGCAAGATGTCCAAGAGCTACGACAACACCATCCCGCTGTTCGAGGGCGGGGCCAAGGGCATGCGCGAGGCGATCATGAAGATCGTCACCGATTCGCGCGCGCCGGGTGAGCCGAAAGACACCGCGGACGCCGCGCTGTTCACGATCTTCAAGGCGTTCGCCTCGCCGACCGAAACCGTGGTCTTCGAGCAGTCGTTGCAGGGCGGCATGGGCTGGGGCGAAGCCAAGGTGGCCCTGTTCGACCGCATCGAAGCCGACGTGGCGCCCATGCGCGAGCGTTACGAGGCGCTGATGGCACGCCCGGACGACATGGAAGACGTGCTGCTGGCCGGTGCCGCCAAGGCCCGTGCGGTGGCCGGGCCGCTGCTGGAGACGCTGCGCGAAGCCGTCGGCCTGCGCAGCCCGCGCTACCGCCGCCAGGCGGACGTTACGTCGCCCGCGGCGCCGGCCGCTGCGCCGAAAGCGCGCCCGCCGCGCATCGCCAGCTTCCGCGACGACGACGGCAGCTTCCGCTTCCGCCTGTTCGATGCGGACGGCGCCGAACTGCTGCTGTCGAAGGCATTTGCCGATCCCAAGGCGGCCGGTGCCTTGCGCCAGTCGCTGGCGACGCTGGGCGGGGCGGCTGCCTCGCTCACCGCCGTCGGCGATCAGCTGGGTCTGCAGGTCGATAGCGCCACGGTAGCCACGGGTCCGTCCTTCACCGATGAAGCCAGCCGCGCCGAGGCCGAGGCCCGCGTTCGCGCGGCGCTGGACGCACTCGCTGCCGCCACGGCGGACGAGGCCGCGGCCAAAGCGGCGGCGAAGAAGGCGAGCTGAGCCATGCGCTACCTGGCCCTGATGCTGCTGGCGCCCTGGCTGATCGTGCTGGGCTGGGCCTATTGGCAGTACCCGAAGTCGCTGGTGACCAACGCCACCCGCCGCGCGTTCGACGTGCTGGCGCTGCTGGCTGCCGTGGTCGCGTCGATCCAGGCGGCCCTCGTCTCGTTCGACGCGGTGGAACTGCCGGCCGCCGATAGCTTCGGCCCGAAGAGTGGCGCCATCTGGCAACAGGTGGTGCCGGCACTGTGGGGCTATGGCGCGTTTGTCGCCGTGCTGGTGGTGGCGCTCATCGCGCGCCAGGTCGTCTGGAAGCGCGGCGAGCGCCGGTAAGCGCTTCGCCGTCCCGCGCAGCCCGTCGCCTTGCGCGGCACTGCGGGCTCAAGCGTGAGCGGCCGCTACGTCAGGCGCCGCGCAGTTTGCCGGTCAGGCCCTTGAGGAAGTTACGCAGGAACTGGTCGCCGCAGAGGCGGAAGTTGCTGTGCTTGGGCTGGCGGAACAGGGCGTTGATCTCGCCACGGGAGACGCGGAAGCCGGCGTTGGTCATGAGCGCCAGGATGTCGTCTTCCTTCAGTTCGAAGGCGACGCGTAGCTTCTTCAGCACCACGTTGTTGTTGACCCGGGTCTCCACCGGCCTGGGCGGCTGACTTTCGTCGCGACCACGGCGATGCAGGATCAGGCCGTCGAGGAAGTGGGCCAGGGCGGCATCGGGCATCTCGACGAAGCCGGCCTCGTCTTCCTTGCGCAGCCAGGGATCGACCTGTTCGCGGGTGGCTTCGAAGCCGGTGAGCTTGAGGATCTCGACCACATGGACCTCACCGAGGTCGAGCATGTAGCGGATGCTGCGGAGTGTGTCATTGTTGAGCATCCGCCTAGGGTACACCGGCCGATCTGCGGCAGGAACATAAACCACGGACTGCCCGGTCCAATGCCAGGAAGCGATGCCGATGCCGCCCGTCCCGCCCGTCCCGCCCACCAACGCCGGACACGCCGGGCGCAACCTCTACATCGACCTGCTGCGCGGCCTGGCCATCGTCATGGTGATGCTGCTGCATTTCTCGCTGACCTACCGGCTGCATCGCAGCCCGCTGGCCGACTGGGCGCCGGTGGACACGCTGCGGACGCTTTTCTACAACGGCAACTACGGCGTTTCCGTGTTCTTCGTGATCTCGGGATTCCTGATCACCTCGAACATCCTCCGGCGCTACGGCAGCCTGGGTGGTATCGACCTGGGGCACTTCTATCGCCTGCGCCTGTTTCGCCTTTACCCGTCCGTGGTGCTGGCGCTGGCGATCATCACGGTGCTGGGCCTGGCCGGACTCCCGGACTTCGCCAACGTGCGCGACGACGTGCCCCTGGGGCGCGGGTTCTTCGTCATCGCCGATCTCTCGGTGCTCACCTTCTGGCACAACGTGCTGATGGGTTCGGTCGGTTACTTCAATTACGCGATGAACGTCTACTGGTCGTTGTCGGTCGAGGAGGTGTTCTACCTGGTCTACCCGCTGGTACTCGTCGCCGCGCGGCGGCCGTGGCAACGTGTCGTCATCGGCTGCGCCGGCCTGGTCATCGGTCCGGCCTACCGTTGGCTGCACGACGACAACGAGCTGTTCTACCTGTACGGCAACCTGGCCTGCGTGGACATGCTGGTCTACGGCTGCGCGGCAGCGGTCGCCGCACGCGAGGTGGTCTGGACGCCGGTGTTATCCCGTTGGCTGGCGCTGCTCGCGCTGCTGGCCATGGGCTGGGTGTACATGCGGGGCATCGACGGCAACGAAGCCTTCGGCGCCACGCAGATGGGTATCGCGGCGGCGGTGTTCCTGGTCGCGGTCGCCGCGCTGCCCGGCGGCGCGTTCGCCCGTCGGGCCGGTGCCCCCCTGGCCTGGCTGGGTGCGCACAGCTACGAGCTCTACCTGTTCCATATCATCGTGCTGGGCATCCTGCGCGAGCTGGTGCCCAAGGCCACCCTGACGCCGGAGCGCAAGCTGCCGCTGTTGCTGGTCTTCTTCCTGGTCTCCGCCCTGTGTGCCTGGCTGGTGGCTCGCTTCTACGGCGATCCGCTGAACCGCCGGCTGCGGGCGCGCTTCAGCCGGCGCAACGCCTGACGCTCATGGGCCTGCGGCCCCACGCATCGCGGTGATGCGTGGGGCCGCCCCGATCAGAACGTCTTCTCGATGCCCAACAGGATCGACTGGTTGGCGTGCGTGCCCGAGTCGAACAGCGCCTGGTATTCCGCGCGCAGCGACAATCCGCTGTCGAACTGCGCCTGGATGCCGACACCCAGCAACGTGTGGTTTCGCGCGTTATCGCCCACGGTGGACCGGTAAAGCGGCCCGGCCAGCAGGTCCGCATAGGACATCGTCGCGTTGCTGGCACCCTGGAAGTCGCGCTGGTATTCCACGCGTACCCGCGGCACCAGCACCCCGAAGTCGCGCTTGAGGCGGAACTCCGCCCGCAGGCCCAGGGCACCCGTGGACGTGCGCACCGTCTGTCCACGGTAGTCGAGGGCATAGGTGGCGTCGCCACGTTCGGTATAGCCGTCCAGCTGCGCACGCGACACGTCCAGTCGTCCGTAGGGTGTCAGCCGTGTGGTGCCGTCGTCGTGCTCGTAGCCGAAGGCCACCGAGGCGAACGCCTGCTTACCGTTGCGGCTGCCGGTGACACGACCGCCGTCGGCCGTCACGTATCGCCGTGCGTCGAAGTCCAGCCACTGGTAGCCGAGCAGGGTGTCGATGTACGTGTGGTCGCTTGGGCGAAGGCTGGCATACAGCGCCATGTTGTAGGCGGTGGTGGTGCTACGGCTGCCCATCTTGCCGATGTCGCTGGCATCGTGGCCGTAGCCCACGCCGAGGCCCAGGGTCAACGCGTTGGAAAGGCGCTTGTCGGCACCCACGCTGACACCCGAGGTGGTGAAGTCGACCCCATTGGCCGCCGTACCGCGGTTGGTCGCGCCGAAGTTCACGGCACCGCCGGTCCAGAAGGCCACGTCGTCCGGTGAGGCCTGTCCACTCTGGGCCGGCGCCTTACGCGCTTCGGCTTGCAGGAAGGCGGGCGCGTCGGGGTCGTTCATGGCTTCGGCCACGCCCTTGCCTGGACGGTCGCCGTTCACGGCCTGGCGGCCGCCGCCGGAGCTGAAGCTGAGGCCGTTGCTGAAGCGGGACGATGCGGCGTTGTGCAGCGACTCCAGGCGCTGCTGGAAGTTGCTGATCTGGCCGCTGGCCATGCGGCGGGTGGCATCCACCTGTGCGCCGAGGATGCCGGTGACTTCAGCGTCCTTCGAGGGGTCCGGGCGTGCCGTCACGGTGATCGTCACCGTGGCCGGCTGGGACACCGCGTAGGCGTTGGACAGCGTGTACACCAGCTGTGCCTGGCCCGAGAAGGCCGCGGCGGCAGCGAAGTCCAGGCGATAGCCGGAGGCTGTCTTGACGATGGTCCCGGCGCCCGACTGCGCGGGCGAGAGCGACACGACCGCGGCATCGGTAAAGGGACCGCCGCGCGCACCACCGGTCAGGTCCACCTGCACGGACTGGCCGGCACCGACCGTTGCGGTCAGTGCCACGGCCACCGGACGCGGCTGTACCGTCACCGTCACCGTGGCCGGCTGCGAGACGCCGAACGCGTTGGTGAGCGTGTAGGTGAAGCGCTGCGTGCCGGTGGCGTCCGCTGGGGCGGTGTAGGCGATCGTCGTGCCGTTCACTGTCGCCGTTCCGGCCGCCGGAGGCGTGACGAGAGTCACCGCGGTAAACGGACCACCGCTGGCGCCCTGGATGGCATTGATACCGATGGTCTGACCCGCGACGCCCGCGGCTGTCTGGTCCGGGACCACGGGCAGGTTGCCTGCCTGCACGTTGACCGTGACCGTGGCGATATTGGAGCGCCCGCCGGGTCCGATGGCCGTGTAGGTGAAGCTGTCCGTGCCGAAGAAATCGCTGGTGGGCGTGTAAAGCACCGAGGTGCCGTTGGCGGCAGCGGTGCCGTGGGCGGGTGCCGAGGCGACGGTTACCGATGTGATCACACCGCTGTCGTTTGCCGTGACGGGAATCGTCACCGCCTGGTTGGCGGCGGTGGCGGCCGTATCGGCCACCGCCACCGGTGCGGCATCGCCGATGGTGACCGAGTACGCCTGCGTACCGGCCATGCCATGGGTATCCGCGGCCTGCACCGTGAAGGTCGCCGTGCCATTACGCGTCGGCGTGCCGGCCAGCACGCCGGCCGAGGACAAGGTGATGCCGTCGGGCAGGGCGCCCGCAGTCACCGTGAACGTGTACGGTGCCGCGCCGCCGCTGGCACTCAGCGTGGCGTTATAAGCGCTCCCCATGACGCCGCCGGGTAACGTCGCCGGGCTGACGACCACGGTAACCGCGGCGATGGTCAGTGTGTAGTTCCGGCTCAGCGTGGCCGGCGTGAGGCTGCCGTCGGTAACCGTCACGGTGAAGGGGAAGCTGCCGGTGACGGTCGGCGTGCCCGAAAGCACGCCGGATGTTGCATCGAAGCTGATGCCCGCGGGCAACGCGCCGGTGAGGGACAGGGTACGTGGTGCGGAGCCGCCGCTACTGCCGAAGACGATGCTGCTGCTGGCGCCGTAGGTGGCGGTGAGCGCGGGGCTTGCCGGTGTCAGCACGAGCGGATCGGCATCGGCGGCCAGCGTCATGTTGACCGACGCGGTGAAGGGGCTACCCGCACCCGTGCTGCTGTCGGTGACATGGATAGACACCGGGAAGTTGCCGGCCTGTGTCGGTGTCCCGCTGAGGGTGCCGTTGTCCGCCAGGGAAAGGCCGGGGGGCAGGCTGCCGGTCACCGTGTAGTGGTAAGGCGCGGTGCCGCCCGACGTCGAGAATGACGCGCTATAGGCCTGGCCGATACGTGCGGCAGGTTGGCTGGTCGGTGTGAGGACCAGCGCCGGTCCGCCAGCGGTCACGGTGTAGGCGCGGGCTCCGTCGAAGCCGTTGCCGTCGGTCGCCGTGACGGTGAAGTTGAACGTGCCAGCAGCGGTCGGTGTGCCGCTGAGTACACCGGCCGTGCTGAGGCTCAGTCCGGACGGCGTCGCCCCGGCGGTGACGGCGAACGTGTACGGCGCGGTGCCGCCGGAGGCAGTCACGGCCTGCGAATAGGCGTTGCCGACGGTCGGGTTCGGCAGCGTGGCCGGTGCCACGACCACGGTCGGAGCGCCCACGGTCAGTGCGTAGGCTCGCGAGCCACTGAACGGCGCGCCGGTACCGGTGGAGCTGTCGGTGGCGGTGACGGTAAAGTTGGAGGTGCCGGCGGCCGTGGCGGTACCGGAGATCACCCCCGTCGCGGACAACGTCATGCCACTGGGCAGGCTACCCCCCGTAATGGCATAGGCGTAGGGCGCGGTGCCGCCGCTGGCCGTGACGGTGCTTGAGTAGGCCTGGCCGGCGGTGGCACCGGGCAGGGTAGTCGGTGCGACGGCGATCGTCGGCGCAGCCACCGCGACGGTGTAGGTGCGGCTCCCGGTAAAGCCGCCGTTGTCAGTCGCCGTGACCGTGAAGTTGAACGTGCCGGCGGCCGTCGGGGTACCGCTGAGCGTACCGGAGTTGCCGAAGGTCGTGCCGGCCGGGATCGCCCCCGCAGTGATCGCGAAGGTATAGGGCGCCGTGCCACCGGAAGCGGTCACGGTCTGCGAGTAGGCGACGCCGACGGTCGGGTTCGGCAAGGTCGCCGGAGCCACCGTGATGGTGGGCGCGTCGATAGTGAGCGCGTAGGTACGTGTGGTGCTGAAGGGCGCACCCGTACCCGTGGAGCTGTCGGTGCTGCGCACGGTGAAGCTGTAGTTGCCGGCCGCGCTGGGCGTTCCGGATACGGTTCCGGTATTGGATACGGTGATACCAGGCGGCAACGAGCCGCCGCTGACGGCATAGGTATAGGGGGCGGTGCCGCCTGTCGTGCTGAGGGCCTGGTTATAAGCCGTGCCGGCCACGCCATTAGGCAGCGTGGTAGGCGCAATCGCCAGCGTCGGGCCCCCTACGGTGAGGGCAATGGTGCGCGACGCGGTGCGGTTGGCGCTGTCTGTCACCGTGAACACGGGACTGAAGCTGCCGGCCTGCGTGGGCGTGCCGCTGACGACACCTGCGGAAGACAGGGTGATACCCGCCGGTAGCGCGCCGCCGGTCAGCGACCAGGTGTACGGCGTCGTGCCACCCGAGGCCGCCAGCGACTGGCTGTAGGCGGCACCGATCGTGGCGTCGGGCAGGGTGGTTGTCGTGACGGTCGGGTTGGTCTGCTGCACCGTTACCGTGAACGGAATCACGGAGTTGTCGTCGCCGTCGAGGACGGAAAAACTGTCGGTGGTCGAGCCGTCGCCGTTATTGGTGTAGTACACCAGGCCGCTGGAATTGTTGTTCCGTGGGTCGTTGGTTCCGTGCTGCGGCGGGCTCTGGTAGCCGTTGATTCCTACCACCGCGCAATTGCTGAGGTCGGTGACGACCGTACCGCCGGAGGCCACGATGATGGACTGCGGCTGGCAACCCGCGGCGTGGGCAAGCCCGCCCACGGCGAGCAGGCACAGGCCGAAAAGCCACGACGCCACGCGTGAACGCGCGCGACCCGGCGCGACCGCGTGGCGGCCGCCGAAAAACAACGATGTCATGTCGAACCCCTGTGTCCCTGCTGAAGCATGTGCCAGCACGCGCATTATGCGCGGCCGTTTGACCACAGCAACATGTGTATTCGGCAATCATGGCATGAACTTGAAGGCAGGCCCTTGTGTCCCTTCACGCCATCGACGACAGTCGGCGCACGCAGGCGACGCCGCCTCACGCGAGTCAACCATCAGGGGACAACGGATGAGCAACTATTTCCTCGGGCAGATCATGCTCGCGGGGTTCAACTTCGCACCCAGGGGATTCGCGACGTGCAATGGGCAACTGATGCCCTTGCAGCAGAACCAGGCGCTCTACTCCCTGCTGGGCGTGAGGTTCGGCGGCGACGGTCGCACCACGTTCGCCTTGCCCGATATGCGCAGCCGTACGCCCGTCGGCTCGGGGCCGTCGGCCGATGGCAGTTGGCAGCCCCCGGCATACGTCGTCGGCGCGGCCGCCGGTGCGGAGATCGTGACGCTGTTGCAGGGCGAGATGCCGATGCACACGCATCCGTTGAACACCACCACCACGGCGGGCACCGTGAAGTCCCCGGCCAACGCACTCTACGGCGGCTCGGGCGCGGAGAACTTCTACGCGCCGCCGGGCCACCCGACGCCGCTGATCGGTTCCACCGTCGGCATGGCGGGCGGCAACCAGCCGCATCCCAACCTGCAGCCCTACAGCGCGCTCGGCTTCAACATCGCCATGACCGGCATCTTCCCCTCACGCAGCTGACGCCGAACCAGGAGATCGACCATGTCCGAGTGTTATATCGGCGAGATTCGCATGCTCGGCTTCAGCCGTGTGCCGCAGGGATGGCTTGCCTGCGACGGCAGCCTGGTCCCGATCAGCGAATACGAGACGCTCTACGCGCTGCTCGGCACCCTCTACGGCGGTGACGGCGTCAACACCTTCGGTGTGCCGGACATGCGCGGTCGTCTTGCGGTCGGGCTGGGGCAGGGCCCTGGCCTGAGCAACTACCGCGCGGGCCAGCAGTCCGGTACCGAAACGGTGACACTGTCCACGCCGCAGCTGCCCATGCACAACCACACGTGCATCGCCACGACGGACACGGGCACCAGCGCCACGCCCGGAGCGAGCGCCGTGCTCGGCGGTATCGCGCCGGACACGATGTACACGCCCGATATCTCCGGCCTGACCGCCTATACGATGGCGGTTGCCGCGGTGGGCAACCAGGGTGGCTCGCAGCCGCACAACAACCTCATGCCGACCTTGAGCGTACCGTTCTATATCGCGTACCTCGGCGTCTATCCCACTCCTCCCTGATCCATCGCCAGGCGACTACGACATGACCGAACCCTACATGGGCGAGATCCAGGTTTTTGGTTTCGACTTCGCACCGGTGGACTGGGCCTACTGCAACGGCGAGACGTTGCCGACGCGGCAGTACTCGGCACTTTTCTCCCTGCTCGGTACCACCTACGGCGGCAACGGCTCGTCGACCTTCATGTTGCCCAACCTGTCGTCGCGCGCACCCGGTGGCACGGGGGCGGGCCCCGGCCTGACACAGCGGTCCGCAGGCAACGCGTACGGTGAGTTCCAGCACGCGTTGACGGTACCGGAGATGCCCTCGCATGGGCACAGCGCCACGGTGTATGCGCAGCGTGACCAGACCAAGCGGGCGTCGGTGCCGGCGGCAGGCAGTGCCCTCGTCACGCCCAGCACCACATCCCCGTTCGTTCCGGCCGCGGTGCCCTCCACCACGTTGTCGCCGCTGGCGATCCAGCCGGTGGGTTCGGGCTTGCCGCATGAAAACCGGCAACCGTTCCTGGCGGTGAACTTCTGCATCGCACTACAGGGCATCTACCCAAGCTTCGACTGATGCACCTGCCCGGCTTTCCGGTCGCTGGACCCGGTAGCGATACGCTGGCGGGCTCACTGGCCGTCGCCGGTGTGCAGCTGCGCGCCTGCAACGATCGCGACCTGGCGTTCCTGCGCACGCTTTACCGCCAGACCCGCGACGACGAGTTGGCCATAACCGGATGGCCGGAAGAAACGCGCGCTGCCTTCGCCGACCAGCAGTTCGGCATGCAGCACATGCATTTCGTTCGCCACTTTCCGGACGCGTATTTCTTCCTCCTGCAACGCGATGGCCGTGACATCGGGCGCTATTACCTCGATGTATCCGGGGCGGCGTGGCACGTGGTCGACATCGCGCTGTTGGCGGACGTGCGCGGGCAGGGCATCGGCACCGCGTTGTTGCAGGCTACGCGTGCGATCGCGCCCGCCGTCACGCTCAGCGTGGCCGTGAACAATCCCGCCGCGATGCGGCTTTACACGCGGCTGGGTTTCGTCGACGAAGGCGAGGCCGGTGGCATGCACCGGCGCATGCGCGCTAGTTGAACACGGCCTGGTAGACGAAGCCGTTGCGGTCGCGCGCGATGGGCACGAGGAAGATGCCGAACTCGCCCAACTGCGGATGGCGCATCGTGTAGGTGCGCTGAGCGAAAAGGATCGCCGCGGTGTTGTGGAACAACAGCGAGAACGCCTGGCGGAACGAGGACGCCGCGGGCAGCGGTTGCACTTCCACCAGCACGAAGGGCGCATTGCCCTCGCCGGTATCGACGTCGGCCTCGAAGGTTTCGTTAAGATGGCCGGCGAAGTGGTGGATCTCGAAGAACTGCATGGGTACCCCTCCCGGGTGACCTGCGTTGCGTAGGTCGGTTGCGTTGGGGAGAGCATCGCGCACATCGTGCGCTCCTACAAACGCCGGTAGTACCCGGTCATGTAGGAGCGCACGATGTGCGCGAAAAAACACCCCGGGTTACGACTGCACCCCGGTTACTGCGCCAACCCGCTACTACTGCGGCAGTCCCAGATCGTCGATCATCGCCTTCAGGAACCGCGCGGCCTCGCCGCCGGTGGCGGCGCGGTGATCGAACGTCAGCGACAGCGGCATGCGGCGATGCACTTCGATGCCGCCCATCACGGCGACCACGTCGTGGCTCAGCTTGCCCGCGCCGACGATCGCGACCGTGGGCGGTACGACCACCGGGGTGGCGTAACGGCCGGCGAACATGCCGAAATTGGACAGGCTGATGGTGTAGCCGGACAGTTCCGATGCCGGGATGCTGCGATCTTCAACCGACGAACGCAGGCGCTTGATCGCGGCGCGGACGCCGGCACCGTCGAGCACGTCGGCATTACGCAGGGCCGGCACGAACAGGCCGTCTTCCGTGTCCACCGCGATGCCGATGTCCACGTGGGGGTGTAGCGTGCGGGTCAGGTCCTTGCCGTTGAACCAGGCGTTGAGCGCCGGCACCGTCTTGCAGGCCGTCACGATGGCGCGGATCAGGCGGGCGGTGATGTCCTGCTTGCCGATCCAGGCGTGCAGGTCGGCATCGTCGACGATGGTGGTCGGGACCACGTTGGCGTGTGCCTCGGCCATCACGCGCGCCATGTTGCGACGGACACCCTTCAGCTGTTCCGGCTGGCCCATGCTGTCTTTGCCCGGGGGCGCGGTGCGCACGGCCTTGCCGGCCAGCGACACCGGCGTGCGCGACGGGGCGGGGCCCGGCTCGGGTAGCGTGGGCGCAAGGTGCTGTGCCGACGCAGGGCGTGCGGGCGCGGCGGAAGCCGATCCGGCGGCACCGAGTGTGGCGCTGCCGTTGGCCGCTGCGTTTTTCACGTCCGCCATGGTGATCACGCCACCCGCGCCCGTGGGCTGCACGCGGGTGAGGTCGATCTTCATCTTCTTCGCCAGCGCACGCACGGCCGGCACGGCCTTGACGCCACCGGCGCTGGAGACCTGCTCGGTGTGCACGGCGTTACCGCTGACCATGGCGCCGACCACGGTGCCTTCGTCTTCGCGCTGTGCCGGGGCCTTGCCGTCGGATTCGATCTCGCCGCCGTCGTCGGAGGCGACGACCTTGCTCGCGTCATCCGCGGCGGGGCTGCCGACGCTCTTCTTCGGGCCGTGGTGGTGACCCGTGGACTCGGCCTCGGCACGCTGGCGCGCATTCGGGTCGATCTCGAAATCGGCCAGCGAGGCGCCGGTCTCGATGATGTCGCCCACGCCACCGTGCAGCTTCTTCACGGTGCCGGAGTACGGCGAGGGCACGTCGACGACGGCCTTCGCGGTTTCCATCGACACCAGCGGGGCATCGAGCTTGATGGTGTCGCCTTCCTTGACGTGCCATTCCACGACGGTCGCGTCGGGCAGGCCTTCGCCGAGGTCCGGCAGGTAAAAGGTCTTGATGTCGGCCATGTCTATCGGTTCCTCAGGAGGCGGCGAGCGTGCGCTGGGCGGCTTCGACGATGCGTTCGACGCTGGGCAGGTACTTCATTTCCAGGCGGAACAGCGGAATGTGCGTATCGAAACCGGTCACGCGCTGCACCGGGGCGAGCAGGCTGTAAAGGCATTCCTCGGCCAGGCGGGCGGCAATCTCGGCACCGAAGCCGGCGGTCTTGGGCGCTTCGTGCACGATGACGCAGCGGCCGGTCTTGGTCACCGACTCGGCAATGGTGTCGAAGTCGAGCGGGGTCAGCGTGGCCACGTCGATCACTTCCGCACTGACGCCCTGCTGGGCCAGTTCGTCGGCGGCTTCCAGGCATTCCTTCACCTGCGCCCCCCAGGTCACCAGCGTGACGTCGGTGCCGTCGCGCAACACGAAGCAGACATCGAGCGGCAACGCTTCGCCGTCGTCGGGCACCTCTTCCTTGTACTGGCGGTAGATGCGCTTGGGCTCGAAGAAGATCACCGGGTCCGGATCGCGGATGGCGGCCAGCAGCAGGCCGTAGGCACGCGCCGGCGACGAGGGCATGACCACGCGCAGGCCGGGGATGTTGGTGAACAGGTGCTCGTTCGCCTCGGAGTGATGCTCCGGCGCACGGATGCCGCCGCCCCAGGGGGCGCGCCACACGGCCGGCACGGTCATGCGGCCGCGGGTACGGTTGCGCATGCGCGCGGCATGACAGGCGATGTGTTCCATCATCGGGTAGATGAAGCCTTCGAACTGGGCTTCGGCCACCGGCTTCATGCCCTGCACGGCCAGGCCGATGGTCAGGCCGGCGATGGTGCCTTCGTCCAGCGGCGTGTCGATGACGCGCATCTCGCCAAACTGCTCCTGCAGGCCCTGGGTGGCGCGGAACACGCCGCCGTTGACACCGACGTCCTCGCCGAGCACCACGACGCTTTCGTCGTTGCGCATTTCATAGGCGAGCGCCTGGGTCACCGCTTCGATAAGAGTGATTTGTGCCATGGGAAGGAGTCCTTACGACGTGCGATCGAGGGAAGCGACGTAATCACGTTGCGCTTCGAGGTCGGCCGGGAGTTCGGCGTACAGGTAGTCGAACATGGCCGTTGCCGGCTGGTTCTTCGTTTCCAGGTACGCGTTCACTTCGTTGTCCATCCAGTCGTCGCACTCGGTCTTCCAGGCCTCTTCCTTCGCGTCATCCCACTGGCCCTTGGCTTCGAGCCACTTGCGCAGGCGCGGTACGGGGTCGCGCTCCCAGGCATCTTTCACTTCCTGCTCGCCACGGTAGCGGCGGGCGTCGTCGGCGGTGGTGTGGTCGCCGAGGCGGTAGGTCACCGCTTCGATCACGCTGGCGCCTTCGCCGTTGCGGGCGCGATCCAGGGCGATCTCCATGGCGGCTCGCACGGCGATGATGTCGTTGCCGTCCACCTGGATGCAGGGCAGGCCGGCGGCGATGCCCTTCTGGGCCAGCGTGCCGGAACCGCTCTGGATGCGGCGGGGCACCGAGATGGCCCACTGGTTGTTGACGATCACCGCGACCATCGGCAGCTTCTGTGCGCCGGCGACGTTGATGGCACCGTAGAAGTCGCCCTTGGACGAGCCGCCGTCACCGATGGTGCACACGGCCACGCGGGGTTCCTTGCGGATCTTGAAGGCCAGCGCGGAGCCGGCGGCGTGCAGGCACTGGGTACCGATGGGCACGCACCAGGCGAAGTCGTGCGCCGGGGCGTCCTGGAAGTCGTTGCCGCGCTCGTCGCCACCCCAGTAGGTGTAGACCTCGCGGGGCTTCACGCCGCGATACAGCTGTGCGCCGTATTCGCGGTAGGACACGGCCAGGGAATCTTCCCGGCGCATGGCGCTACCGATGCCGACGTGCGCGGCCTCGTGGCCCAGGCACGAGGCGTAGGTGCCCAGTTTGCCGGTGCGCTGCAGCGCGATCGACTTGGCATCGAACACGCGGGTGGACACCATCAGCTTGTAGAGCTCGACCATATGGTCGAGGTCCTTGGCGAAGGCGGGGAGCTCCTTGCCGGTTTCCTTACCATCCTGGTCAAGGTACTGCAGGTATTCGATTTCGAACTTGGCGGCGATGGACACGACTCGCTCCCAGGGGAAGGGTTAGAAACGACACGCACGAGTGGGGAAGCGGACGGCCCATCCAGCGGGGCACGAGCGGCTTTTCGATCATTGCGAGCCGGACTAGATATCAGGGGTATTATCACCCGGCAAGGCACGGCGCAGCATGGAACCGGCCGTGGCTGCCCCGGAACGGCGCTGTGGCGCGGGTTGCGGGGTCCTGGCACCCCTCATGTGGAAAGAACTTTCGATGACCCCTCCCCAGCGCGAGATCGAACCGGGTATCCGTACCGACCTCGACGGCCGCCTCACCTACGGCGACTACCTGAAGCTCGACCAGGTGCTTTCCGCCCAGCAGCCGCGCAGCCAGCCGGCCCACCACGACGAGATGCTGTTCATCGTCCAGCACCAGACCTCGGAGCTGTGGCTGAAGCTGATGATCCACGAGCTGGACGCGGCGCTGGCGCGGCTGCGCGCCGACGACGTGGACGGCACCCTCAAGGTGCTGGCCCGGGTCAAGCAGATCCAGCGCCAGCTTTACGAGCAGTGGGCGGTGCTGGAAACCCTCACGCCTGCCGAATACCTGCAGTTCCGCGACGTGCTGGGCCCGTCGTCGGGGTTCCAGTCGCTGCAATACCGCATCGTGGAGTTCCTGCTGGGCAACAAGCACGCGGACATGCTGCGCGTGTTCGAGCACGATCCGGTGGCCCACGCGCGGCTGGGCAAGGTATTCGAGGCCCCGGGCCTGTACGACGAGTTCCTGCGCTACCTGGCACGCCGCGGCCATGCGGTGCCCGCGGACATCCTGCAGCGCGACCTCACCCAGCCCTGGCGCAGCCAGCCGTCCCTGCTGCCGGTGTTCAAGCGAATCTACGAGGACACGGCGCACCACTGGCCCGAATACCACCTCAGCGAGCAGCTGGTGGACGTGGAGGAAGCCTTCCAGCTCTGGCGCTTCCGCCACATGAAGACGGTGGAGCGCATCATCGGCTTCCGCACCGGCACCGGCGGCTCGTCGGGCGTGGCGTTCCTGCGCAAGGCGCTCGAGCAAAGCTTCTTCCCCGAGCTGATCGAAGTCCGCACCATCCTCGGTACCTAGCATTCGTGTAGGAGCCCACGATGTGGGCGATGGAACCGCCGTGAACATCCTATCGCCCACATCGTGGGCTCCTACATCGGTAGGTCCCGGTAGGTGAATCATGGACGGGGATTTGACGGGGAGGCCCCCCTCCCGCTAAACACGCTGCTTGCACCGTTCACAAGGGAAGCCATGACTCCGACAGCCCCCGGCCAGGTACGCGACGTGCCCGACTATCCGCAGACCATGGGTCATCCGCGCCCGCTGTGGATGCTGTTCATGACCGAATTCTGGGAGCGCTTCGCGTTCTACGGCATGCGCTGGGCGCTCACGCTGTACATCGTGGCGGAGTTCTTCAAGGGCGACCAGGCGGGGCAGGGCTACGCCAGTCGCACCTATGGCGCTTACCTGGCGCTGGTCTACGCCTCCGCCCTGTTCGGCGGCTGGGTTGCGGACCGCATCCTGGGTTACCAGCGATCCATCCTGGTCGGCGCGGTGGTGATGGGCGCCGGCCTGTTCATGGTGATGGTGCCCAACCAGCAGGTGTTCCTGGCGGGGTTGGCCACGGTGATCGTCGGCAACGGCCTGTTCAAGCCGAACATCTCCTCGCTGGTCGGCCAGATCTACCGCCAGGGCGACGACCGTCGCGACCGTGGCTTCACCATTTTCTACATGGGCATCAACATGGGTGGTTTCCTCGCCCCGCTGGTGACCGGCTGGATCGCCTCGGTGGCGACGGATACGCCCCTGCAGGATAACTACCGCGCCGTGTTCGCCTCTACCGGCGTCGGCATGGTCATCTGCTTCATCTGGTTCCTGATCGGCAAGAAACAGCTCAAGGGCGTGGGCGTTCCGCCGCCGGAGCGCCATGCCGGAAAGAACCTGGGCGCGGTGCTGGTAGGTATCCTTGTCGCCATCCCGCTGGTCTATCTGCTCATGGCTTACGCCGGGGCGGTGCTGATCGCCTGGCTGCTCGGCGTGCTGTTCATCGGTGTGGCGATCATGCTGGTGCTTGAGGCGGTGCGCCACGACCGTATCCAGATCCACCGTGTCATCGCCATGCTGCTGTTGTTCGCGTTCAACGTGCTGTTCTGGATGTTCTTCGAGCAGGCTGGCAGCTCGCTGAATTTCCTGGCCCAGAACATCGTCGACCGGCGCATGTTTGGCGGCTGGGAATTCCCCACCGGCTGGTTCCAGTCACTCAACTCCGCGGCCATCCTCGTCTTCGCCCCCGTCGTCGCCGTGAGCTGGGGCTTGCTGGCGAAGCGCCGCAAGGAACCCTCCATCCCGCGCAAGTTCGGCCTGGGCCTGATGTTCAACGCGCTGGGCTTCCTGGTGCTGATGTATGCGCTGACCCGCCTCGTGGGCGCGGACAATCTCATTCCCTTCTGGCCGCTGGCCGTGTGCTACGTCATGCAGACCATCGGCGAGTTGTGCCTCTCGCCGATCGGCCTGTCGATGGTTACCAAGCTGGCTCCGCTACGTGTGGTGGGCCTGGCAATGGGAGGCTGGTTCCTGTCCACCGCCATCGGCAACAACCTGTCCGGCCTGCTGGCCGGCCACATCAGCGGCGAGACCGGCATCACCATTGGCTCCGCGCTGTCCGGCTTCACCTTCAGTTTCGAACTGCTGATCGGCTCGGGCATCCTGCTGTTCCTCATCGCCCCGCTGATCAACCGCTTGATGCACGGGGTGAAATAACACCCCCGATGACGCCAGGCCTGGGCGCGCGCCCAGGTACCGGCGACCTTGCAAGGTGCCTGGGGTATGTAGGAACGCACGCACGTGCGCGAACCCTCGCCCTCGCACCGCGCGACAGATGCTGGCCGCCCGCACGAGCGAGCGCTTCCATGCATCCGGTATTCGCTCGTTCGACGCCTGGAACCGCCTGGCCCGATGTGAAGCGCGGCCGCCGTCGCCATCCCAACGGTGAGGGTTCGCGCACGTGCGTGCGCTCCTACCCCTTGGTCGACGTCGAGCCTGCGGCCGCCGCCGACCCCGCCGGGTGGAGGAGTTTGTCGAGGATGGTGTCGAGCTGCGCGCGCTCGGCCTCGTCCAGTCGGGCCAGCAGCTCGCGTTCGTGGGCGCGGGCCATGGGCGCCACCTCGTCGTGGATCGCCCAGCCGGCCTCGGACAGCTTCAGCACGGAGCGGCGCTTGTCGTCGTCGTGCGTGCCGCGGTCCACGCGGCCTTTCTCGACCAGGCGGGCTACGGCGCGGCTGACGGCCACCTTGTCCATGGCCGTGCGCTCGACCACTTCCCGCGCGGAAATCTCCGGGAAACGGGCCAGGATCGTCATCACGCGCCACTCGGTCATGCTGAGCTGGAAGCGCCCCTCGTACTCGGCCGCGATCGACTGGCTGACCGTGTTGGACAGGATCGACAGGCGGTAGGGCAGGAAGTGTTCCAGCTCCAGGGGCGCATGGGCCGGGACGGGTTCGAAAGTCATTAGTGCGCTGATCCTTGCAAATGGTTACAAGTGAAACTATAACGGAGGGCAGACGGCCCGAGCCGTGCCCACGCCAGGAGTATCGCCCATGAGCGCCCAGCCCAATATCGGTATGGAAGTCACCACCTTCGAGAACCCGCAGGGTGTCGACGGCTTCGAGTTCGTCGAGTTTGCCGCGCCGGATGCCGCGCTGCTGCATACGCTGTTCCCGAGGCTGGGCTTCACGGCCGTGGCGAAGCACCGCACCAAGGCCATTACCCTGTATCGCCAGGGCGAGTGCAACTTCCTCGTCAATGAGGAACCCAACTCGTTCGCGTCGGATTTTGCCGCCGAGCACGGCCCCAGCGCCTGTGGTTTCGCGATCCGTTTCAATCGCCCCGCCACCGATGTGCAGGCCACCGCCCTTTCCAATGGCGCCGAGAAGATCCTGCTCAAGGCCGACACCCTGGCGCTCGATGTCCCGACGATCCAGGGCATCGGCGGCTGTGCGCTTTATCTCATCGACACCTACGGCGCCAAGGGTGATGTGTTCGACGGTGAGTTCGAGTGGCTGCCCGGCGTCGACCGCCATCCGAAGGGTTTCGGGCTGACCTTCATCGATCACCTGACTCATAATCTGCACTTCGGCAACATGCAGAAGTGGTCGGATTACTACGAGCGCCTGTTCAACTTCCGCGAGATCCGCTACTTCGACATCAAGGGCGCCAAGACCGGCCTGGTGTCCAAGGCGATGACGGCACCGGACGGCATGGTCCGCATCCCGCTCAACGAGTCGTCGGACGAGAAGTCGCAGATCAACGAATACATCCGTGAGTACAACGGCGAGGGCATCCAGCACATCGCCCTGTTCACCGACGACATCTACGCCTCGGTGGAAGCCATGCGCGCGCAGGACGTGGCGTTCCTCGAGACGCCGGACACCTATTACGAAGTGATCGACGTGCGCGTGCCGGACCACGGCGAAGACATTGCGCGCCTGCAGAAGAACAAGCTGCTGATCGACGCCGACGACGAGACCAAGAAGAAGCTGCTGCTGCAGATCTTCACGCAGAACAACATCGGCCCGATCTTCTTCGAGATCATCCAGCGCAAGGGTAACGAAGGCTTCGGCAACGGCAACTTCAAGGCGCTGTTCGAGTCCATTGAACGCGACCAGATGCGCCGCGGCGTGCTCTAAAAAAGCCCGGATGCGAAAAAACGCACGTAGGAGCGCACGATGTGCGCGATGTATCTTCGCGTAACCCTCCAAGCTGCCGCGGCAGCTCCAGGGCACGGCGTAGAGCTTTTCGCGCACATCGTGCGCTCCTACATGGGGTTTCGTTTTCCCGACCCCGCGGTTTGCCCATGCAGGTCGTGTCTCGGCCATGCAGGTTCCACCCACGCAGGTTGTCATCGACACAGGACACCACGATGAGCCATACCGACGATACCCACGGTTACCAGACCGGTTTCGGCAACGAGTTCGCCACGGAAGCCGTCGCCGGCGTGCTGCCGGTCGGCCAGAACTCGCCCCAGAGGGTGGCGCATGGGCTGTATGCCGAGCAGCTTTCGGGCAGCGCGTTCACCGCGCCGCGCCATACCAACCGGCGCAGCTGGCTCTATCGCATTCGCCCGGCGGCCCAGCATTCGCCGTTCGCCGAACTCGCTCATCCCACGTTCCACAACCGCTTCCAGGAAGCTCCCGCCACGCCGAACCAGATGCGCTGGGATCCGCTGCCGATGCCTTCCGCACCGACGGATTTCCTCGACGGCCTGGTCACCATGGGCGGTAACGGTGGCGCGGAAGAGCAGGCGGGCATCGGTATCCACCTCTACTGTGCCAATCGCTCGATGCAAGGGCGTTACTTCTACGACGCCGACGGCGAGCTGCTGATCGTCCCGCAGCAGGGTCGCCTGCGCATCCGCACCGAGTTGGGCGAAATCGATGTCCAGCCACTGGAGATTGCGGTCGTGCCGCGCGGCGTGCGCTTCCTGGTCGAGTTGCCGGATGGCGAGGCGCGTGGCTATGTCGCCGAGAACTTCGGCGCGCTATTGCACCTGCCCGACCTCGGCCCCATCGGTGCCAACGGCCTGGCCCATCCGCGCGATTTCCTGACCCCGGTCGCCGAGTACGAGGACCTGGACGGGGATTTTGCGCTGGTCGCCAAGTTCCAGGGTGCCTTATGGTCGGCCACCATCGATCACTCGCCGTTGGATGTGGTGGCATGGCACGGCAACTACGCGCCGTACAAGTACGATCTGCGTCGCTTCAACACCATCGGCTCCATCGCCGTGGATCACCCGGACCCGTCGATCTTCACCGTGCTCACCTCGGCCAGCGACACGCCCGGCACGGCCAACATGGACTTCGTGATCTTCCCGCCGCGTTGGCTGGTTGCCGAGCACACATTCCGCCCGCCTTACTTCCATCGCAACGTGGCCAGCGAGTTCATGGGCCTGATCGATGGTGCCTACGACGCGAAAGCCGGCGGATTCGTGCCCGGCGGTTCCAGCCTGCACAACTGCATGAGCGGCCATGGCCCCGATGCGGCCAGCTTCGAGAAGGCCTCCGCGGCGGACGTATCGCACCCGGACCACATCACGGGCACCATGGCCTTCATGTTCGAAACGCGCAAGGTCATCCGGCCGACGCGACAGGCGCTGGCGTCCGGCGCGCTGCAAGGCGACTATTACGCCTGCTGGCGCGACCTGAAGAAGCACTTCACGCCGCCCACGGTCTGATCGTTTAAAGGAAACGCATGAAACTCGCTTCGTTGAAGGAAGGCGGCCGCGACGGCACGCTCATCGTCGTCAGCCGCGACCTGTCGCGTGCCGTGAAGGCCTCGGGCATCGCGGCCACCCTGCAGGCGGCGCTGGACGATTGGAACACCCTGGCGCCGCGCCTCAACGCGCTGTCCGAAGACCTCAATGAGGGCACGGCGGACGGTGCGTTCGCGCTCGACATGGCGCGGTTGGCCGCACCGCTGCCGCGTGCGTACGAGTTCGTGGACGGCAGTGCCTACCTGCCGCACGTGGAGCGTGTTCGTCGCGCCCGCGGCGCCGAAGTGCCAGCCTCGTTCTACACCGACCCGCTGATGTACCAGGCCACCAGCGCCGGTTTCCTCGGTCCGCGCGATCCCGTGGTCGTGCCCAGCGAGGATTTCGGCATCGACCTGGAAGCCGAGGTACTGGTCGTCACCGACGACGTGCCCATGGGCGTGACGCCCGCGCAAGCTAGTGGCCACATTCAGCTGGTAGGGCTGGTCAACGATGTCTCGCTGCGTGGCCTGATTCCCGGCGAACTGGCCAAGGGCTTCGGTTTCGTCCAGTCCAAGCCGCGCTCCGCGCTGTCCCCGGTGTTCGTCACCCCCGACGAGCTGGGCGACGCCTGGAAGGACGACAAGCTGCACCTGCCCATGCGCACCTGGATCAACGGCCAGTGGTTCGGTGAAGCCGAGTGCGGCGTGGACATGCAGTTCGATTTCTCGCAGCTGGTTGCGCATGTGGCGAAGACCCGCCCGCTGACCGCTGGCACGCTGGTGGGCTCGGGCACCATCGCCAATGAGGACACGGGCAAGGGGGCGTCCTGCCTGGCGGAACAGCGCACGGTGGAGACCCTGCGCGACGGTAGCCCGAGTACGCCGTTCCTGTCGTTCGGGGACACGGTGAAGATCGACGTGGTCGACCAGGCTGGCGTCAGTATCTTCGGGGCGATCGAGCAGGTTATTCAGCAAGCCTGAGCGGTAACCTGAGCTGCACCTTAAAAAAAACCCCGCACGGTGACGTGCGGGGTTTTTTCATAGGCATCGCGCGCATCGCGCGCTCCTACATGGGCGTTTTGGCCTTACTTGGCGGCCATCAGCGCCTTGGTCATGTCCAGCATACGGTTGGAGAAGCCCCACTCGTTGTCGTACCACGAGAGGACCTTCACCAGGGTGCCTTCCATCACGCGCGTCTGCGTCGAGTCGTAGATCGACGAGTGCGGGTTGTGGTTGAAGTCGATCGACACCAGCGGCGCGCTGTTGACGGCCAGGATGCCCTTCATGGCGCCGTTGGCGGCTTCATGGATGGCAGCGTCGATCTCTTCCTTGGTCGTCGCGCGTGCGGCGGTGAAGGTCAGGTCGACCACGGACACGTTGATGGTCGGCACGCGCATGGCGAAACCATCCAGCTTGCCGTTGAGTTCCGGCAGCACCAGGCCTACCGCCGCGGCGGCGCCGGTCTTGGTCGGGATCTGGCTGTGCGTGGCGCTACGGGCGCGGCGCAGGTCCGAGTGGTAGACGTCGGTCAGCACCTGGTCGTTGGTGTAGGCGTGGATCGTGGTCATCAGGCCGTGCACGATGCCGATCTTCGTGTGCAGCACCTTGGCCAGCGGCGCCAGGCAGTTGGTGGTGCAGGACGCGTTGGAGATGACTTCGAGCTTCGAGGTGAGCTTGTCGTCGTTGACGCCCATGACGAAGGTGCCGTCCACGTCCTTGTCGCCGGGCGCGGAGATGATCACTTTCTTGGCGCCGCCGGCGATGTGCGCGCTGGCCTTGGCCTTGGAAGTGAAGAAGCCGGTGGATTCCAGCACCACGTCGACGTCGTGCTCGCCCCAGGGCAGCTTGGACGGATCGCGCTCGGCGAAGACCTTGATCCGGTCGCCGTTGACGATCAGGTCGCCGTTGTCGACCGAGACTTCGCCGGGGAAGCGGCCGTGGGCCGTGTCGTACTGGGTGAGGTGGGCGTTGGTTTCCGCGTTGCCGAGATCGTTGATCGCGACGATCTGGATGTCCTGGCCGTTCTTCTTCGACTCATAGAGTGAGCGCAGGATGTTGCGACCGATGCGACCGTAACCGTTGATGGCGACCTTGATGGTCATGTGCAGCCTCCGGGTGGGATTTGCTAACGAGGTAAGGGCAGGTGGCGTAAACCTCCATGGTAGCGGAACGTCGTGGGGGCCGGCTTGCTGCACCGCCGCGATTTGTCATCCGTGTGCTCGTCCGGCTGTGGCACACTTGGGCGTTCGCACCGTCCGGAAACGTTTACCTGTCCATGAACGCCGTTCATAAGCGCCGCACCATCGCCACCCTGCTGGCCCTCGCCCTCCCGGCCTTCGCCAGCGTCCATGCCTGGGGCGACATCGGCCACCGGATCGTCGCCGAACTGGCCTGGCGCCAGCTGGACCCTGCCGCCAAGGCGGAAATCCAGCGTCTGCTCGGGGAAACCGGCACCGCCGATCCCCTGCCGGACATCGCCAGCTGGCCCGATCGCCTCCGCGACGACCCCGCCACCAAGGCGCTGGGCAAGGCCACCGGACCGCTGCACTACATGGATTTCGTGGACGGTAAATGCCATTACGTGCCAGCCCGCGATTGCGCGGACGGAAAATGCGTCGTGGGTGGCCTCGAAAAGTACGTCGCCATCCTCGGCGACCGCCATAAGTCGCAGGCCGAGCGCGCCGAGGCGCTGAAGTTCGTCGTCCATTTCGTGGGCGACGTGCACCAGCCGCTGCACGCCGGCAACCGTGACGACAAGGGCGGCAACGACTACCAGGTGCAGTTCGACGGCAAGGGCACCAACCTGCACAGCGTGTGGGACTCGAAGATGCTCTACACCCGCGACCTGAAATGGCCCGCCTACGCCGATCGCCTGGCCGCGCAGGGGCCGGTGCAGCTGCCGAAGCCGCAGGCACCGCTGGACAATCCCTACGCCCAGTGGGCCGAGGAATCCTGCGCGATCGTGGCCACCGACGGCTTCTATCCCGACTCGCACACCATCGACGACGCCTACGTGGCGAAGCAGCTCCCGGTCGCGGAGACCCGCCTGCGCGAGGCAGGCAAGCGTCTCGCCGACCTGCTCAACAAGACGCTGGACTGATCCGCGTCCCGAATTCGAAGACAAGGTAGATACACAATGACCGATATCCAGGTTCGCCGCACCAAGATCGTCGCCACCCTCGGTCCCGCCACCGATGCGCCGGGCATGCTCGAGAAGATCCTCGAGGAGGGCGTGGACATCGTCCGCCTCAACCTTTCCCATGGCGTGCCGGACGATCATCGCGCCCGCGCCGCCGCCGTGCGCGCCGCCGCCGAGAAGGTCGGTCGCGAGGTGGGCATCCTGGCCGATCTGCAGGGCCCGAAGATTCGTATCGAGAAGTTCGCCGACGGTCCGATCGACCTCCTGGCCGGTGACAGCTTCACGCTTGATTGCCGTCCGGACGCGCCGGCCGGCACCCAGACCCATGTGGGCGTCAGCTATTACGACCTGCCCCGGGACGTCGTGCCGGGCGACGTGCTGCTGCTGGACGATGGCCTTATCGCCTTGTCGGTACTGGAAATTTCGGGTTCCGAAATCCGCACCCGCGTCGTCATCGGCGGTCGCCTGTCCGCGCGCAAGGGCTTGAATCGCCAGGGCGGCGGCCTCAGCGTCTCGGCGCTCTCCGACAAGGATCGCAACGACATCAAGCTGGCCGCCGAGATGGGCGCCGATTTCCTCGCCGTATCGTTCGTGCGCTGCGCCGACGATCTCCACGAGGCCCGCCGCCTCATGCGCGAAGCCGGTGGCGATGCCGCCATCGTCTCCAAGATCGAGCGCGCCGACGCCATCCCGGTGCTGGGCGAGATCATCGATGCTTCCGACGTGGTCATGGTCGCCCGTGGCGACCTGGGCGTGGAAATCGGCGACGCCGAGCTGCCGGGCCTGCAGAAGAAGATCATCCGCGAGTCCGTGCAGCGCAACCGCTCGGTGATCACCGCCACGCAGATGCTGCAGTCGATGGTGCGCGCGCCCATCCCCACCCGCGCCGAAGTCCTGGACGTGGCCAACGCGGTGATCGACGGTACCGACGCCGTCATGCTCTCGGAAGAGACGGCGGCCGGTGCCCATCCGGACAAGGCCGTGGCCGCCATGCGCCGCATCTGCCTGGGCGCCGAGCGCCAGTTCGAGCCGCGTGGCGACCTGCGTCCGGACGTGCAGTCGCTGGACCGCAGCGATCAGGCCATTGCGCTGGCCGCCATGTCGCTCGCCGCCCAGGTGGGTGTGCGCGCGATCGTGGCGCTGACCGAGTCCGGTGCCACCGCGCAGTGGCTGTCGCGCTATCGCTTTGCGGTGCCGATCTACGCCATGTCCCCTTCGGACATGGCCCGCCGCCGCATGCTGATGCTGCGCGACGTGCAGCCGGTGGACTTCGAGCAGGGCAACCTCGACCCCGCTCACACCGCCCGCGCGGCGCTCCAGCACCTGTTCGCGCTGGGCAAGCTGGTCAAGGGCGACCGCGTCATCCTGACGCACGGCGACCACATCGGCCGCGGCGGTGGCACCAACACGCTGAAGCTGCTGGTCGTCGGCGACGACGGCATCGCCGACAGCCTGCGCGACCTCTGATCGACCCGCCGCGGACGCATGCCTCATACGCAGCGCATGCGTCCGCGGGGTTAAACTCGACGCCCTGGTTACCTACCGAGGGCGTCATGATCCGTATCTCTTCCCGCACCGGCGCCATTGCCGCCGCCGTCCTCCTCCTGGCCGCGGGCACCGCCCAGGCGCAGAACCTCCGCCGCGTCGCTCCGGAGCGACTGACCGGCTACTGGTACCTCACCAACAAGTCCGTCAGCCCCGACGTGCCGAACACCGGCAAGAACCTCAACCAGCCCACCTGCGTCGCCGTCAGCTACATGATCGGCTCGGACGGTCGCACGCAGAATGCACGGATCGAGAAGGTCGAACCCCAGGGTGACCTCGGCCAGGTCGGCGTCAGCATCGTCAAGCAACTGGTCTACGTGAAGGGTAGCCAGAACGGCACGGCTGTTCCCGTGCAGACCTACTACGTCACCGGGTTCAACCTTCCGGAAGACCCCGCCGCCAAGGCCACCATCCTGGCCAAGTGCAAGCTGCCGGGTTACGACCAGACCAGTTGATCGCAGCGCACAACGGCATTCACGGCGCGCGGCCCTATACTTCGCCGGTTTCAGTCATCGCTTCGCCCCTGAAAAAGGGGCATACCACTACCATCATGGAGTTGTCATGAGCATCGAAAACCTCGAACAGATCGCGCAGGCGATGGTCGCCCCGGGCAAGGGCATCATCGCCATCGACGAGTCGACCAACACCATCAAGAAGCGTTTCGACAGCGTCGGCATCGAGAACACCGAGGAAAACCGGCGCGCCTACCGCGAGCTGCTGCTCACGACGCCCAACCTGGGCGACCATATCTCCGGCGCCATCCTGTTCGACGAGACGATCCGCCAGAAGACCAAGGACGGCGTGCCGTTCACCGAGATCATGAAGAAGAACGGCATCATCCCGGGCATCAAGGTCGACAAGGGCCCGGTGCCGCTGGCGGGTTTCCCGGGCGACGTCATCACCGAAGGCCTGGATGGCCTGCGCGAGCGCCTGAAGGAATATGCCCAGCTCGGCGCCCAGTTCGCCAAGTGGCGCGCCGTGATCAACATCACCGACGACAACCCGAGCTCCACGGCCATCGAGGCCAACGCCCATGCGCTGGCCCGTTATGCGGCCCTGTGCCAGGAAGCCGGCATCGTGCCGATGGTCGAGCCGGAAGTGGTGATGGACGGCGCCGATAGCACGCACGACCTCGAGGTCAGCTACGAAGTGCACGAAGCCGTGCTGCGCAGCCTGTTCAACGCCCTCTACGAGCAGAATGTCATGCTCGAAGGCACCATCCTCAAGATCAGCATGGTGATCCCAGGCAAGAACGCCCCGGAAGAAAGCCAGGTCGATGCCGAGGACGTGGCCGATGCCACCGTCCGCGTCCTCAAGACCACGGTGCCGGCGACGCTGCCGGGCATCGTGTTCCTCTCCGGCGGCCAGGAAGACACCCAGGCCACCGAAAACCTCAACGAGATCAACAAGCTCGGTCCGCACCCCTGGCCGGTGAGCTTCTCGTACGGCCGTGCCATGCAGGCGGAAGCCCTCGCGCTGTGGGCCAAGGACATCAAGGGCAACGTGGCCGCCGCACAGAAGATCGTGCTGGAGCGGGCCAAGGAGAACGGCGAGGCCGCGCTGGGTCGCTGGAAGAAGCACGCCTAACCCGATCCTGAACGAACGAGAAGAGGCGCCCTCCGGGGCGCCTCTTTTTTTTGGGGGTACCGCCGTTAACTGATGGAATCCACATATTCGGCAACTTTGTTCAGTTCCTTGCCGTATATGTGGCAGTCCCCAGCCTGGGGACGGCGGGTCTTCTTCCTTGAAGCCCGATCCAGCGGCAGCGGAGAACGGCTCGATGAATCGTAAGAAAGGGACCGCCTGGGCGGTGGTCATGGGTACCCTGGCACTGGCCGGGGTCATGGTTTGGCAGGCGTCAGGCGCGACCGATCCCGGTAGTCGTCCCCCCATCGCTTCCGCGTCACCGGCCGCAGCCGCTTCCGTCGTAGCGCCCATCGTATCGACACCGCTTCGCCCCCTGGCTGCGAACGCCGCCCCCGGTGCCGCCGGCTCGGCCATGACGTCGTCCGCCAATGCGACCGCGCCGACGGGCGAGCTGTTCTCGTATTCGGCGACGGAGACGCCCCGCCGGGAAGGGCCGTACACCTACTATCCGGTCGATATCGACGTGGACCAGGTGCTCGCCTCCGCCTTGTCGGGCCACCTCGCGTTCACTGCGCCGGACGGCTCGCAGGTCGCCCTGGATTACGACAGGCACATCACCCACGAGGACGGGAACTGGACCTGGGTCGGCCGCAAGGACGGCGGTACGACGGGCCAAGACGCCGTGATCACCTTCGGTCCCGATGCCACCTACGGCGTGTTGCCGTCGTCGAACGGGCAGCAATTGCGCATCGCCACGCTCGGCGGCAAGACCTACGTGAGCAGCGCGCCTTTCAGCCAGCTGCAGCAAGGCATTCGTGCCGGTGGCGACACGGTGGTCAGTGCCGCCGACGAGGCCGCCGAGAACAGCGGACCGCAGGCACCCGTCACGGCTGCCGCCTCCTCGTCGACCTCTGCACCTGTCGACGTCCTGATCGGCTACTCGAGCGGCTATCGCGCGTACCTGGGCAGCGCCTCGGCGGTGACGACGCGCCTGACCAACCTGATCGACGTGGCCAACCGCGGCCTGGCCAACTCGGGCGTCACCACCGCCTCGTTCCGCCTGGTCGGTAGCCTGGAAGTGAACTACGCGGACAATACGGACAACGGCACGGCGCTGAGCGACCTGGCCTCGACCTCGGCATCCTCGCCGCTTGCGGCCGTGCGTGCCGCCCGCAAGCAGTACGGTGCCGACCTGGTGTCCTTCATGCGTCGCTATGCCTCGGGCCAGAACGGCTGCGGCCTGGCCTATATTCCGCAGGCCCCCTACAACACCAATGGCCGCGACCAGACGTTCTCGGTCGTTGGCGACGGCAGCATCGACCTGGGCGGTGGCAGCTACTCGTATTGCCCGGATACTTCGCTGGCCCACGAGATGGGTCACAACCTGGGCGCGCAGCACAACACGCAGACCAACTCGACCGGCGCGCTGTATCCGTACTCGTACGGCTACCGGAACGACAGCGCCAACTTCTACGACATCATGTCGTACGGCCAGAGCGGCCAGGAAGCCGAGCTCATGTACTCGACGCCTGATGTGTCCACCTGCAAGGGCCTGCCCTGCGGTGTGGCCAATGCCGCGGACGTGGCGCGCACGTTCCGCGAGACCATGGCGACCGCCATGAATTTCCGCGCCACCGTGGTCGCCGATCCGACCTCGAATGCGCCCGGCCAGCTGACCCTGGCGAACGGTACGGGGCGCTGCCTGGATGTGTCCAACGGGAGCACCAACAATGGCGCTCCCATGCAGATGTGGGCCTGCAACGGGCTGCGGCAGCAGCAGTGGGGTTCGCAGGCCGATACCCGTGCCATATATAGCCTCGGCACATCCATGGTGCTTGATGCCGCAGGCTATGGCACGAGCAATGGCACCCCTCTGCAGTTGTGGAGCGAGTCGTCCACGACCAATCAGGCCTGGACGTTCACCCATGCTTCGCTGGTTACCAACGGCGGCCGCGTTGTGGACTCCATCGGATTCGGCACGGCCAACGGCTCGCTGTTCCAGTTGTACGACGACGGTGGTACGTCGAATCAGCGCTTCACCTTCGATCCCTCCGTTGGTGAGTTGATCAGTGACACGGGGCGTTGCCTCGACGTACAGGGGTATGGAACCGCTAACGGTACCCGCGTGCAGCTTTGGGATTGCACGCACACGGACAACCAGAAGTGGAAGCTTGGCCCGAACGGCAGCTTCGTGGGTTACGGCGGCAATTGTCTGGAAGCGGCCGATGGCGGCACCGCGAACGGCACGGTCGTCCGCATGTGGCAATGCAATGCCCAGCCCAACCAGAAATGGCGCATCCGCGGCGAAGTGCGCGGCACTCAGAGCAATCTCTGCCTCGACGACCCGTCCGGCGGCCAGAACAACGGCTCGCGCCTGCAGCTGTACGCCTGCCTGGGCAACGACCACCAGCGTTGGGAATACCAGCCCAACTGATGGATAAAAGAAAAGGAGCCGCGACGGCGACGTCGCGGCTCCTTTGTTTTACGTGGATCTATATCTGAAACAGGTGCTTAGAAGCGGTATTCACCGGCAAGCGAAACGATGCCCGTGGAGCGCTTGATACCGCGGGAGACTTCACCCGTGGCGTTGTTGCGCACCTTGCCTGCGTCGGCGTGGAAGTAGTCATACGCCGCACCCACGCTGAAGTGCTCGTTGATGTCCCAACCGGTACCGACACCGCCGTACCAGCTGCCGCGGGAGGCGCTGCCGCCGCTCGAGAAGCCGAGGTCTTCGCTGACGCTGTTGTTGTAGTTCTGGTTGTTGTCGTTGGCGCGGAAGTAACCGCCGTGCGCGCTGAGGTACCAGCCCTGCACGAGGTTGATCTTGCCGTTCACACCGACCAACCAGCCGCGCAGCGCGTTGCGCGTGCCCTTCTGGTCGACGTCCTGGCCGTTCTCGAAGACGTTCTTCACGCGGTAGTTGCCCAGATCGGCATAACCAGCTTCAAGGCCGAGACCCAGATCCGGGCCGACCTTCCAGCGGTAGCCGCCCAGCAGGCCGTAGCCCGTGCGACGGTCCTTGTTCCCCTTGAGGAAGTTGAAGCCACCATTGTTGCCGTCACCGAAGCCACCGTTGTCGCTGCCGTTGGTACGGCCAGCCTGCGCGGCGATGAACCAGTTGCCGCTGCCCACGGACTGGCTGGGCTGGTAGTTGCCGCTGACGGCGGTGTTGGAATCCTGTGCGAAAGCCGGAATGGCTGCAAACGAAACGCAAGAAACTGCAAGGGCAAGAGCTGCCTTTTTCATGGGGTATTCCTCTTATTGTCGGGGCGACCATCGTCGTGTGTGGGGAGGGGGCGACGACGGCTTGTCGCTATTAGAGGCCTTCGTACCTGAAGAAATTCAGAAACCAGTGTTAAAACATTAAGGCTTGGTTAACTTCCCTGCCGTGGCATGAACGTCCACGACAAGCTCATGCCCGATGCGCGACAATCACGGTTTTTCCGCCCTTGCTAACTGGAGAATGCCGATGACGACACGCCGCGAACGCGCAAACGCGATCCGCGCCCTGGCCATGGACGGTGTCCAAGCCGCCAATTCGGGCCATCCGGGCATGCCCATGGGCATGGCCGACATCGCCGAGGTCTTGTGGGGCGATTTCCTCCACCACAACCCGACCAACCCGCACTGGCCCAACCGCGACCGCTTCGTCCTGTCCAACGGCCACGGCTCCATGCTGCAGTACGCCCTGCTGCACCTGACTGGCTACGACCTCGGCATCGAGGACCTGAAGCACTTCCGTCAGCTCGGTTACCGCACCGCGGGTCACCCGGAATACCACCATACGCCCGGCGTGGAGACCACCACCGGTCCACTCGGCCAGGGCCTCGCGAACGCCGTGGGCTTCGCGATCGCGGAGGAAGTCCTCGCCGCGCGCTTCAATCGCCCCGGTCATGACATCGTCGACCACCACACCTTCGTGTTCGCCGGCGACGGCTGCCTCATGGAAGGCATCTCGCACGAGGTTTGCTCGCTGGCCGGCACGCTGAAGCTCGGCAAGCTGGTCGCGATCTACGACGACAACGGCATCTCGATCGACGGCGAAGTGCATGACTGGTTCACCGACAACACCGCCGAGCGCTTCCGCGCTTACGGCTGGAACGTCGTGGTGGGCGATGACGACAAGCCGGTCGACGGCCACGACGGCGAGGCCATCAAGAAGGCCATCGCTGCGGCGACGTCGCAGCACGAGAAGCCCTCGCTGATCATCTGCAAGACCGTGATCGGCTTCGGTTCGCCTAATAAGGAAGGCAAGGAGTCCTCGCACGGCGCGGCCCTGGGCGCGGACGAGGTCAAGCTGACGCGCGAGCGCCTGGGCTGGAACTACGGCCCGTTCGAGATTCCGCAGGACATCTACGATTCGTGGTCCGCCAAGGACACCGGTGCGCAGAGCGAAAAGGCCTGGAACGAGAAGTTCGATGCCTACGCCAAGGCCTTCCCGGAACTGGCGGCCGAGTTCAAGCGCCGCACCTCGGGGGAGCTGCCGGGCAACTGGAAGAAGGATTCCGACGCCTACATCGCCAAGCTGCAGGCCGAGGGCCCCGTGGTCGCCTCGCGCAAGGCGTCGCAGATGGCGCTGGACGCCTTCGGCCCGCTGCTGCCTGAACTGATCGGCGGCTCCGCCGACCTGGCGCCGTCCAACCTGACCATCTGGAAGGGCTCGAAGAACATCGCCGACGGCGGTGAGCAGGGCAATTACATCCATTACGGCGTGCGCGAGTTCGGCATGTCGGCCATTTCCAACGGCATCGCCCTGCATGGCGGCTTCGTGCCGTACGACGCCACGTTCCTGGTGTTCTCCGACTACGCGCGCAATGCCGTGCGCATGTCGTGCCTGATCCCGGCCCACGCCATCCATGTCTACACGCACGATTCGATCGGCCTGGGCGAAGACGGCCCGACCCACCAGCCGGTGGAGCACCTGGGCTCGCTGCGCCTGATCCCGAACAACCGCGTGTGGCGCCCGGCCGATGCCGTGGAGTCGGCGGTGTCGTGGCAGCAGGCCATCGAGCGCAAGGGCAACCCCTCGTGCCTGATCTTTTCGCGGCAGAACCTCAAGCACAATCCGCGCACGGAAGAGCAGGTGGCTAACATCGCCAAGGGCGGCTACGTGCTCTGGGAGTCGGCGGAGAAGTTCAAGGCGATCATCATCGCTACGGGCTCGGAAGTCGGCCTGGCCGTTGAGGCCGCCCAGGCCCTGGGCGATCAGGGCATCCCGGTACGCGTCGTGTCCATGCCGTGCACCGAGGAATTCGATGCCCAGCCGGCCGAATACCGTGAAGGCGTGTTGCCCTCGTGGTGCCGCGCGCGCGTGGCGGTCGAGGCCGCCAGCGTGGATTTCTGGGGCAAGTACGTCGGCCTGGACGGCACGACGGTGGGCATGACCACCTTCGGTGCCTCCGGCCCGATCGACAAGCTGTACGAGCACTTCGGCATCACCACCACGGCCGTGGTGGATGCGGTGAAGCGCGTGACCAAGTAAGGCGACATCGCCTGGTCGAGAAAAGCCCCCGCAAGGGGGCTTTTTCTTGGCTGGATGGCGAAACGGCCGACAGAGATAATTTCTCACGGCTCATGCAAGAATTGGCCATGCAGAGCCGAAACCAGCCCTACGAGCCCGCCTTCGATCATATTCGCGCCTTTGCCGCGGTACTGATCCTTTGTTACCACTCGTTCCAGCACATGAGCGGATTCATGACCCACGGCAGTGGGTTCCAGGAATCCGACAGGGTTTTCACCCACAATCCGCTGTTTGCGCTGTTGCTCGAAGGCCACACGGCGGTAGGGCTTTTCATCGTCCTGAGCGGCTTTCTTTTCACGCGAAGCGCCATCGGCAAGCACGTCGACTACTGCAGCTTCGTGCGCAATCGCATCCTCAGGATCTACCCGCTCTACCTGTTACTGGTGGTCGTCGTGCTCGCGACCAATCCGCAGCTGACCCTGCAGTCCCTCGTGCTCGTGATCCTGCCGACCGGCTACATGCCGGCGGTGCAGTCGATGGGGGTGGTGGGGTCGCTGTTCTGGGCGGTCGGCGTCGAGTTCCAGTTCTACCTCATCTTCCCCTTCCTGATGCGCATGCTGGAAACGCGGGGCATCCGGCCACTCCTCGCACTGATCGCGTTCGCCATCCTGATCAGGTACGGCATGACGTACCAGGGCGCGAACATTCGCGATATTTCGTATTGGACCAGCGTAGGTCGTATCGACCAGTTTCTCATCGGCATGATGGCGGCCAAGCTGTGCGTCGACAGGCCGGCGCTGGCTGCCCGGTTCGGCTGGTTTTTCGTACCCAGCGTGCTGGTCGTGCTCGCCGTGATCTACGGTTTCCATGCACTCGGCGGTTGGCCGTCGGTCGCAAGCTGGAAGGGCGTGTGGCCGACCATCGAGGGGCTAGTCTGGGCGATGTTCATCTGTGCCTACGTACCCGTGGCGAAGCGGATACCGCAGCTGCTTTCCCGTGGCCTGTCGCGCATCGGGGAGGTCAGCTACAGCACCTACCTGCTGCATGTGTCGATCCTGATCGTCATCGGTGCCAACGGGTGGTTCCTCCGCCCGACCGGCGTTCTCAAATTCGATGTACTGGTCACCACGCTGGTGGTCGTGCTTCCCGTCGTGTTGGCTGTTTCGGCACTTTCGTACTATGCGGTCGAGAAGCCGTTCCTTGGCATGCGGGTGAAATACACCACGCCGCGGGATGAATCCGTTGGGATATAGCTCGGGGCGGCAGCTTGCCGACGTCTCCGATGTCGTCATGCCTGACGTTTGTGGCGTGTCCTGTGGCCTCCAAAGCAAAAGCGGCGACGCGCATGGCCCATTCGGCTGCCGGAGGGTGGCGACGCGCCGGCGGGAATGCGCCAGCGATGGATCGCTGGGTGAGTTCCTTTGCCGATGTCGTGCCTGGATACCGAGGAGTCGGCAGGGAGCGCGAGGATGAGCGCGCCCACGGGTAGTCTGCGTGTACGCTCGCCGAGGTCGTGACGATGCCGTCGGCAAGACAGGCGGCCGGGAAAGAGAGCGAGCTTGTCAGCGCGCTGATTACCATGGTGCGAAGTGGCATGGAAAGCTCCTTGGAAGACGCCTGAGTGATCGTCATCCCGCGAAACTAGCTAGCCTTCGGATCAAGGGACATCAGGGATGTCCCTTGGATCGTTTGCAGATATCGCATGGCGGTGTAGGGAAAAGCCCGCCTGTTGACTTAACTCGCTAGCTTGGCGCCTGCCAGCGCCGCGATATCCATCGGCTTCTCGACGATTTTCCACGCCCCGGCTTCTTCCAGCTCCGCACGATCCCCAAAGCCCCAGAGCACGCCGATGCCGCGCACGCCGTTGGCTACGGCGCCGTCGATATCGAAATGACGGTCGCCGACCATCAGCACGTCGTCGACGCCTTTCCCGAAATCGAGCACCGCGGCGCTGATCATCTCCGCCTTCTCGCTTTTTGCCGAGGACGGGTCGGGTGCGTATACCTGTTCGAATGCGTCGCCGAAGGGCAGGTGGGCGACGATGGGCTCGGCGTGTGGACGCACCTTGCTGGTGACGACGGCGAGTCGATGGCCGGCGCCGACCAGGGCGGCGATCAGTTCCGGGATGCCCGGATACACGGTGTGTTCGGACCAGCCGATGTCGTGGAAGCGTTGCGAGTATGCCTCCACGGCTTTTTCGACGCGCTCGCTGTCATGGTCCAGGAGTGGGCCGAAGCTCACCCGCAGAGGGGGTCCGATCCAGGCGCGCAGCGCATCGTCATCCGGTGCCTCGGCGCCAACGCTCGCCATGGCATGGCGAACGCCGGCGAAGATGCCGATCTGGGAGTCGATGAGCGTGCCGTCCAGGTCGAAAAGGATCAGCATCAGTTCGCGTCCGCCCGCGCCTCGAGAGCGGCCACGGCCGGTAGTTCCTTGCCTTCGAGGAATTCGAGGAAGGCGCCGCCGCCGGTCGAGATGTACGACACGCCGTCTTCGATGCCGTACTTGTCGACGGCGGCGAGGGTATCGCCGCCACCGGCGATGGAGAACGCGCTGGACGCGGCGATGGCGCGCGCCAGCGTCTCGGTGCCCTTGCCGAAGGCGTCGAACTCGAACACGCCGACCGGACCGTTCCAGACCACGGTGCCGGCCTTGGCGATGAGGTCGGCGTAGCGCTTCGCGGTGTCCGGGCCGATATCGAGGATCATCTCGTCGTCGGCCACCTGGTCCACGGGCTTCACCGTGGCCTTGGCGTCGGCGGCGAACGCCGTGGCCACCACGACATCGGTCGGCACCGGTACTTCGGCGCCGCGCGCCTTGGCGTCGGCCATGATCTTCTTCGCTGTGTCGAGCAGGTCGGCCTCGACCAGCGACTTGCCGACCTTGTGCCCTGCGGCCAGGATGAACGTATTGGCGATACCACCACCCACGATCAGCTGCTCCACACGGCCCACCAAGTTTTGCAGCAGTTCGAGCTTGGTCGATACCTTGGAGCCGGCGACGATGGCCAGCAGCGGCTTCTTTGGGTTCTGCAGGGCCTTGCCCAGCGCATCCAGTTCTTTGGCCAGCAGTGGGCCGGCGGCGGCCACGGGCGCGAAGCGGATGACGCCATGGGTCGACGCCTGCGCGCGATGCGCAGTGCCGAAGGCATCCATGACGAAGATGTCGCACAGGGCGGCATACTGCTTCGACAGGGCTTCGTCGTCCTTGCCCTCGCCCACGTTCATGCGGCAGTTCTCCAGCACGACGACCTCGCCTTCGGCCACATCCACGCCGCCCAGATAGTCACGAACGAGGCGCACGTCAGTGCCGAGCTTCTCGCCGAGCCACGCGGCGACCGGCTTGAGTGAGGACGCTTCGTCGAACGCACCTTCCTTCGGCCGGCCCAGGTGCGAGATGACCATGACCCTGGCACCGGCGTCGCGCGCGGCCACGATGGTGGGCAGCGAGGCGTCCAGGCGCTGGGTGGAGGTGATCCTGCCGTTCTCGACGGGCACGTTCAGGTCTTCGCGGATGAGGACTCGCTTGCCCTTGAGGTCGAGGTCTTGCATACGGATGACGGACACGGTGGGTCTCCAGCTGGCGGTCGAGAAGAATCCCCCATTGTCCGCGCCCGGGGTGGATGGGCGCAAACGGTGACGGGCTAGAATCGGCCCGTCCCCGCCCGGAAACCCCCGCCATGGCCCTCGTCCTCTACACGTACTGGCGCTCCAGCGCCGCCTACCGCGTACGCATCGCCCTCCAGCTCAAGGGGTTGGCCTACGAGTCGCGGCCGGTGCACCTCGTCAACGACGGCGGCGAGCACCTGAAGCCGGCCTACCGCGAGCTGTCGCCGCAGACCCAGCTGCCGACGCTGGTGGACGGCGATCGTACGCTGCGCCAGTCCATGGCGATCCTGGAATACCTGGACGAGACCCGCCCGGACCCGGCCCTTATGCCGCCGGATGCGCAGGGCAGGGCGAAGGTGCGCGAACTGATGCAGGCGGTGGGTACGGATATCCATCCGCTGGGAAATCTGCGGGTGCTCAAGGCCATCGAATCGGAGTTCGGTGCGGACCAGGCGGCGAAGGAGGCCTGGTCGCGCCGCTGGATCGCGCACGGCTTCGGCGGGTTGGAGGCCTTGCTGGCCGAGGGCGACGCCGGAACATTCAGTTACGGCGACTCACCGACGCTGGCGGACTGCTGCCTGGTGCCGCAGCACTACAACGCCGTGCGCTGGGGCGTGGATCTGGCGCCGTATCCGACGATTTGCCGGGTGGTGCGAGCTTGCCAGGGGCTGGAGGCTTTTCAGAGGGCGGCGCCTGAGGTGCAGCCGGACGCTCCTGTGACCTGATTCGCCCACATCGTCGGCTCCTACCGGGAGTTTGAGGGGCCGGGATCGCGCACATCGTGCGCTCCTACAAGGCGCTCGGTTGTAGGAGCGCACGATGTGCGCGATCCCGGCCTGCCGCCAGGCTCCCGCTTAAACCCCAATCCCGTACGGATCGCTGGAAGCGAACTCGTTCCCGGTCGCTCCCTCGGACAGGCGGATCTTCAACGCCAGGCCATCGCGGGAATCCGCCTTGTTCAGGCATTCCTCCAGCGTGATCTTGTCTTCCTTGTAGAGGCGATAGAGCGACTGGTCGAAGGTCTGCATGCCTTCCTGCAGGCTGCGGTCCATGGCGTCCTTCACCTCGTGGATCTGGCCGCGGCGGATCATGTCGCGGATCAGCGGGGTGTTGAGCAGTACCTCGGTGGCCGGCATGCGGCGGCCGTCCTTCCCGATCACCAGGCGCTGGCTGATCACCGCGCGCAGGTTCAGGGCCAGGTTCATCAGGACGTTCTTGTGCGCGGCTTCCGGGAAGAAGTTGAGGATGCGCTCCAGGGTCTGGTCGGCGTTGTTCGAATGCAGCGTGGCGAGGCACAGGTGGCCGGTCTCGGAGAACGAGATGGCTGCTTCCATGGTCTCGGTATCGCGGATCTCGCCGATCATGATGACGTCCGGCGCCTCGCGCATCGCGTTCTTCAGGGCCTCGTGGTAGCTGTGGGTGTCGAGGCCCACCTCGCGCTGGTTCACGATGGAGCGCTTGTGCCGGTGCAGGTATTCGATCGGGTCCTCGATGGTGAGGATGTGGCCCGAACTGTTGTTGTTGCGGTGGTCGAGCATGGCCGCCAGGGTGGTGGACTTGCCCGAGCCCGTGGCCCCCACGACCAGGATGAGGCCGCGCGGCTCCATGATCAGCTCACGGAAGATGGTGGGCAGCTGCAGCTCTTCCAGCGAGGGGATCTCGTTCTTGATGGCACGGATGACCATGCCGATCTCGCCGCGCTGCTTGAACACGTTGATGCGGAAGCGCCCGGCTTCCTTCACGGCCAGGGCCATGTTCAGTTCCAGGTCGCGCTCGAACTGGGGCACCTGGCCCTCGTCCATCAGCGAGTAGGCGATCTTCTTCACCATGCCCGCGGGCAGACCGGTGTTGCCCAACGGGTAGAGCTTGCCTTCCACCTTGATGTTCACCGGGGCACCCGTCGTCAGGAACATATCCGACGCGCCCTTGTCCACCATCAGCTTCAGGAAATAACCGATATCCACCTAAACCCCCGGACGTTCATTACAATCGAGTCGAGGTCAGCCCTTGACCCTATATATATCGACAATATCTCGCAAATCTGTAAGAGGAACGAGTGATGGTGCACAACTTGCCGTCGAAAACCCTTTCCAAGGGTCGCCGACTCCTTGCCCTGGCCGCTCTCGGCCTGGCAGTCATGACGATCGCCGGCTGTGCCAGTGTTCCTCCGCCCGATGGCTCGATGAACCAGGCCCTGGCCCAGTTGCAGGCTGCCCGGGACGCCGGAGCCGCCGATTACGCGCCGGTGGACCTGGACTACGCCCAGAGCAAGTTCCGTCAGGCGCAGGCCGCCATGGCCAGCCGTAAGTACGACGAGGCGGCGGTGCTCGCCGACGAATCGCGTGCGGACAGCGAACTGGCCCGTGCCAAGGCCCGCCTGGGCGCCGCCCGCGCGCAGAACACGACCAAGAGCAAGGAAAACTCCCGCATGCGCGTCGAGATGATCGACAACCATGCCAACGATACGGTGCCCATTCCGTCGAACGTGCAGGAGACCGAGTCGGTATTGCCCGAGCCTACGGCCACCACCCCACCACCGGTCGGCGGGCAGACCCAGCCGCTGAACGATCCGTCCGGCAGCCAGATCCAGTCGTCCAACCCCCAGGGAGGCCAGTGATGAAGCGTTCCACCCTTCTTGCCTCGGCCCTTGCCTTCGCGCTCGCGGCAGGCAGCGCCATGGCCGCCACGGACGACCTGGACATCCGTCGTCTCAATTCCAGCCTGGACCAGCTCTCTTCCGATCCCGTGCTGGGCAGCTATGCGCAGGCCGAGCAGGCGCGCGCCCGCGAAGCCATCAACCAGATGGGCCAGTTCCGTCCCAAGGACAAGGAACACGCTCATTATCTCTACGTGGCCGAGCGCCGCGTGGATATCGCCAAGGCCATGGCCCAGTACCAGGATGCCCAGGCCAAGAGCGCCCAGCTCGACCGTGAGCACGACGCCATCCTGCTGGAGGCGAGCCGGCTGGATGCCGAGATGGCCCGCCGCCAGCTCGAGCAGCAGCGCGCCCAGAACCAGATGATCCAGGAAGAGGCCGCCCGCCTGCAGCAGCAGGGCGTGGAATACTCCCAGGCGCTGGACCAGGCCAAGGCCGAGGGTGACAAGGCCAGGCAGGTCGCCGCGGCGCAGGCCAAGGTGGCCAATGCCGCCAAGAAGCAGGCGGCGCTGGCCGAGGCGGCCGCACGTGCCATGCGAGACATGAACTCCTCCGACGGCGGTGCGCCCGCACCGACCCCGAAGAAGCCCAAGAAGTCGAACGGCAACTAAATCGCGTTTTTATGCGTTTTTAGGCGTGTAATCTGAGAAAAATCGCCCTTGCACGGCTCCGGTGAGCGGAGTAGCTTCGGTATCCCGTCACCGGAAAAACACGGTGGCGGTCCTGCCGGAGCCGTGCAACGCAGCGACCGCATGGCTCCCCTCACGACCGGCCCGCGCTGCGGGCCGATCCCACCGCGAGGAGTTTGCAATGTTCGAAAACCAGCAGCGTGACGACGTCGAGAAGTTCATCCACGCCAACGCGGAAACCCGTCGTCTCTTCTATCACCACCAGGAACTCGATTCCAAACTGCATGACGCCAACATCGGCTGTCTGCCAATCGATGACGCCAGCCTGGTTGGTCTCAAGAGGGAAAAGCTGCAGGCCAAGGAAAAGCTCCAACGAATGTGGGATAGCTGGCAACAGTCTCCACGCTGAGCCCTGACCCGGCTCCATCGACCGACGGGCGCCGCAAGGCGCCCGTTTTTCGTTTCACCGACCGGGTCGTTGCGGCAGGGTTGTACCTATGTCGTTACGGTTCGGCCGATCGGCCGGGCATCGGTTCACCGGCACACCCTTTATGATGGGCGCCCAGAGGGCGAGGTCGAAGTGGCCGCGCCGGAAAAACACGATGGAGTCCCAATGACTGTTCATGACAGCGTCCTCGACCTGATCGGTCACACCCCGATGGTGCGCGCCCAGCGCCTGGACGCGGGTCCGTGCGAGCTGTTCCTCAAGCTCGAGAGTGCCAATCCCGGTGGTTCGGTCAAGGACCGCATCGGTATGTCGATGATCGAAGGCGCCGAGCGCGCCGGGAAGATCAAGCCGGGCGACACCCTGGTGGAAGGCACGGCGGGCAACACCGGCCTGGGCCTGGCGCTGGTCGCCCAGCAGAAGGGCTATCGGCTGGTGCTGGTGGTGCCGGACAAGATGAGCCGAGAGAAGATCTTCAACCTCAAGGCGATGGGCGCGGAGGTGGTGCTGACCCGTTCCGATGTCGCCAAGGGCCACCCGGAGTACTACCAGGACATGGCCGAGCGCATCGCGCGCGAAACCCCGGGTGCCTACTTCATCAACCAGTTCGGCAACCCCGACAATCCCTTGGCGCACGCGCAGACTACCGGTCCTGAGATCCTGGAGCAGATGGGCGGCGACGTGGATGCGATCGTGGTGGGCTGTGGGTCCTCGGGCACCGTGAGTGGGCTCACTGCCTATCTCAAGGAGCACTCGCCGAAGACGCGGATCATCCTGGCCGATCCGGTCGGCTCCATCCTGGCGCAATACATCAACGAGGGCATCCTCTCGGAGAAGTCCGGCAGCTGGATGGTCGAAGGTATCGGCGAGGATTTCCTCCCCTCGATCAGCGATTTCTCGCTCGTGGAGAAAGCATTTGCCATCACCGACAAGGAAAGCTTCCTCGCCGCGCGCGAGCTGCTGTCGAAGGAAGGCGTGCTTGGCGGCTCGTCCACCGGCACGTTGCTGGCCGCGGCGCTGAAGTACTGCCGCGAGCAGGCCACGCCCAAGCGGGTGGTCACGCTGGTCTGCGATACCGGCAACAAGTACCTGTCGAAGATGTACAACGACTACTGGATGCTGGACAACGGGTTCCTCGAGCGCGAGCGCTACGGTGACCTGCGCGACCTGATCCTGCGTCCTTACGCACAGCGCGACACGGTGGTGATCAAGCCCGACGACATGCTGATTACGGCGTACAACCGCATGAAGCTGTACGACGTGTCGCAGCTGCCGGTGATGCAGGGCGATCGCATCGTCGGCATCCTCGACGAATCCGACGTCCTGCTGCACGTGCATGCGGACGAATCGAAGTTCCGCGACCCGGTGTCCACCGCGATGATGGCGTCGCCCGAAATGCTCCAGGTCAGGGAGCCGATCGAGGCGCTCCTGCCCGTGTTCGAGAAAGGTCATGTCGCCATCGTCGTCGACGGGGAGCAGTTCCTCGGCCTCATCACGCGGATCGACCTGCTCAATTACCTGCGTCGCAAAGTCAACTAAGGCCAAGGGGAAGCGTCATGTGTGGAATCGTCGCCGCTGTCGCGCAGCGTGATATCGCGCCCATCCTCATCGCAGGCCTGAAAGCCCTCGAATACCGGGGTTACGACTCCGCGGGCATGGCCATCGCGGATGGCGGCCAGATCCGCCGCGTCCGTGCCAAGGGCAAGGTGCGCGAGATGGAGGCCTTGTACGACGCGGACCCGGTACCCGGCGGGACCGGCATCGCGCACACGCGCTGGGCCACGCACGGTGTGCCCAGCGAGCACAACGCGCATCCGCATGTGCAGGGCCGCATCGCCATCGTGCACAACGGCATCATCGAGAACTACGCCTCCCTGCGTGAGCGCCTCAAGGCGCAGGGTCGCGTATTTCATTCGGAAACGGACACCGAGGTGATGGGTGCCGTGATCGACGAACATGTGCAGTCCGGAAAGCCATTGCGCGAAGCGGTCACCGCCGCCGTGCGCGAACTGGAAGGTGCCTATGCCATCGCGGTGATGAGCCTGGACGAACCCGAGCGGGTCGTCGGTGCCCGTCGCGGTTGCCCCCTGCTGGTCGGCATCGGCATCGGCGAGCATTTCCTCGGCTCCGACGCGCAGGCACTCATCAAGGTCACCAACCGGATGATGTACCTGGAAGAAGACGACGTGGTCGAGATCACGCGGGAAACCGTGGAGGTGTTCGGCCTGGACGGCCAGCGCGTGGACCGCACGGCCCACGAAAGCGAGATCAGCGCCGACTCGGTGGAGCGGGGCGAATACCGCCACTACATGCAGAAGGAGATCTTCGAGCAGCCGCGCGCCGTGGCCGACACCCTGGAAGGTCGTATCGGTCCGCATGGCGTGTTGCCGAACATCTTCGGCATCGATGCCGACCCGATCCTCGACAAGACCCGTGGCATTCATATCGTCGCTTGCGGCACCAGCTATCACGCCGGCATGGTCGCCAAGTACTGGATCGAGGAACTGGCACGCATCCCCGTCGTAGTCGAGGTGGCCAGCGAGTACCGTTACCGCGACGTGGTCGTGCCGGAGAACACCCTGTTCGTCGCGGTGTCGCAGTCCGGCGAAACCGCCGATACCCTGGCCGCCATGCGCGAGTCCCGTCGTCGCGGCTACCTTGCCACGTTCGCCATCTGCAACGTACCCGAGTCCTCGGTGGTGCGTGAATCCGACCTGCGCCTGATGACCCGCGCGGGCCCGGAGATCGGCGTGGCCTCGACCAAGGCCTTTACCACCCAGCTCACCGCGTTCGCGCTACTGGCGTTGGATCTGGGTCGGCGCCGTGGCCTGGATGAAACCAAGTACCTGGCGCACTGCAAGGAACTGCAGTCGCTGCCGCGCTACATCGAGAACGCGCTGAAGAGCGAGCCCGAGATCATCCGGATCGCCGACCATTTCGCTGCCAAGCAGCATGCGCTATTCCTCGGGCGCGGCGCGCAGTTCCCGGTGGCGCTGGAGGGTTCGCTCAAGCTCAAGGAAATCTCCTATATCCACGCGGAGGCCTATCCTGCGGGCGAGCTCAAGCACGGCCCGCTGGCGCTGGTGGACGAGAACATGCCGATCGTGGCGGTGGCGCCCAACGGTCCCTTGCTGGACAAGCTGAAATCCAACCTGCAGGAAGTACGCGCCCGCGGCGGCGAGCTGATCGTCTTCGCCGATGAGCGTGCCGAGCTGGATGCGGATGCCGACCATATCGCCACGGTACGTGTGGACGGCGGTGGCGATTTGATCGCCCCGGCGGTCTTTACCATCCCGATGCAACTGCTGGCGTACCACGTCGCGGTGATGCGTGGCACGGATGTGGACCAGCCACGGAATCTGGCCAAGTCGGTGACGGTGGAATGAGCCGTCTTCCACTATCCTTTTTTGTCCGTCCTGAGGAACAGCATGCGTAAGTGGATCGTGGCTTTACTTGTCTTCGCCGCGGCGGGCGCCCGAGTCGCGCATGCCGATGCGTTTACCCCCGGCGAGTTGTTGCTGCCCTTCAGTACGCCAGGGTGGGATTACTCGCCAAGCGCCATGATCGACCTGGATGGCAAGGAAAAGGTCTGGTGGTGCAGCGAAAACAGCGGTGCCGACTCGGTGAAATATGTCGAACGCACGCCCGGTGGGGCATGGAGCACACCGCAAGTGGTGCTTCAGGCAAACCGTCGCGTACCCGGCATGCCCATCCTGGACTGGGAAGGCGTGCACACCTGCGATCCCACCGTGATCCGTGGCAGCTGGACGGTCAACGGCCAGCTTTACGGCTACGCGATGTACTACACCACAGAGCGGCCCGGCAGCAACGGTATCGATAACCGCATCGGTGCGGCGTTCTCGACAGACGGTATCCACTGGTCCAAATACGGCACACCGGTGATTCACGACGGCGATCCGGGCGCGTACGGAAGCGGTCAGTCGGTGGCATGGAGCACGGATGCCGGGTCGGGCGTTGCTACGGTTTATACCTACACGGATGCAACTGGCTCGCCCGTCTATTATTTCCGGCAGTCGCCCGACGGGATCAACTTCGGTCCGCGCCGGCCACTGAGCATGGCGGGGCTTACGCTCAATGGTGTCCCAGGTATATCGCACGCCAAGCCCGCCATAGCGTTTGCACCGAGCTATCGCGACGGCGGCTTTTACTACTACATGGCGAGCGTCTGCGAAGCCTATAACGACTCTGTCTACGGTCCGGCCTATCCCGAAGTGGGTACCGCTCGTGGCCTGTGTCTTTACAGGGCCGAAGGCGACGACATGTTCAACGGTACGTGGACGCGTGTCCTTGACAGTGGTCATACCAAGCCGGTCGAGGTCGAGCCCGGTTTCCTGACCAATGTCTATGGCTATCTCGATCAGACCGATGTGTCGCTTTATTTCGCGTGCAGCGGTGCCGGCGATCCTAATACGTGGGAACTGTGCTGGACCAAAGGTGCCATGCCCCCGCGCTGATCGACAGAGGTAATTCATGACGTGTTTCAAGGCATACGACATCCGCGGTCGCGTCCCGGATGAACTCAACGAGGACATGGCGTACCGTATCGGGCGGGCGTGTGCCCGGACCCTGGGCGAGGGCGTCGTGGTCGTGGGCTACGACATCCGCGTCGACAGCCCGGCGTTCGCGGTCGCGGTAGTGCGCGGTCTGAACGATGAAGGTCGGGACGCCATCGACATCGGCTTGTGCGGCACGGAGGAAGTCTATTTCCATACGTTCCACCGCCAAGTCGCCGGCGGCATCATGGTAACGGCCAGCCACAATCCCATCGACTACAACGGCATGAAGTTGGTGCGCGAGGGTGCGCGGCCTATCAGCGGCGACACGGGGCTGCGCGATATCGAGCGGATGGTGGAGGCCGATGACTTCGGTGGCGCTACCGCCGTGCGCGGCAAGGTCGTTCGCGACCACGACAAGTCGGCTTACATCGCGCATTTGCTAGGCTATATCGACCCGACGGCACTGCGCTCTCTGAAGATTGTTGTGAACGCGGGTAACGGCGGGGCCGGTGCCATCGTGGACCTGCTCGCGCCCCATCTGCCGTTCGACTTCATCCGCATCCATCATGCCCCGGACGGTACGTTTCCGAACGGCATCCCCAACCCGTTGCTGCCGGAGAATCGCAGCGCGACGGCACAGGCGGTAGTGGCCCATGGTGCCGACCTGGGCCTTGCATGGGACGGCGACTTCGATCGCTGTTTCTTCTTCGATGCGCAGGGAAACTTCATCGAGGGGTACTACATCGTCGGGTTGCTGGCCGCGCAGCTGCTCGAGAAACAGTCGGGTGCGAAGATCATCCACGACCCGAGGCTTACCTGGAACACCATCGACATGGTGGAGCAGGCCGGTGGCGTGCCGGTACAAAGCAAGACGGGGCATGCCTTTATCAAGGAGCGCATGCGCCTCGAAGACGCCATCTATGGCGGCGAGATGAGTGCGCACCATTATTTTCGTGACTTTGCGTATTGCGACTCGGGCATGATTCCCTGGCTGCTGGTCGCCGAGCGCATGTCGAAGACCGGGGTCAGCCTCGGGGACATGCTGGCGCAGCGCATGGCGGCCTATCCCTGCAGTGGGGAAATCAATTTCGTGGTGAAGGATGCACCCGCGGCCGTCGCGAAGGTTATGGCGTTCTACGCGGATCAGGGCCCTTCGATCGACCATACCGACGGTGTGAGTGCCGACTTCGGCGACTGGCGCTTCAACCTGCGCTCGTCGAACACGGAGCCCTTGCTGCGGCTCAACGTGGAATCCCGCGGCGACGCGGCGTTGATGCGCAAGCGTACGGCCGAGTTGTCCGCGTTGATTGAGCAATAGAAAAAGGGGCCTCCCGGCCCCTTTCCCTGCCATGTACGGCCAGGCGCTAGGCGCGGCCGTACACGTCGTCGAAGCGAACGATGTCGTCCTCGCCCAGGTACGAACCCGACTGCACCTCGATCAGCTCCACGGGCACCTTGCCCGGGTTGCGCAGGCGGTGGCGGCTGCCCAGGGGCAGGTAGGTGCTCTGGTTCTCGGCCAGCAGGAACACCTTGTCGTCGCAGGTGACCTCGGCCACGCCCTTGACGACGATCCAGTGCTCCGCACGGTGATGGTGCATCTGCAGGCTTAGCGCGGCGCCTGGCTTGACCACGATGCGCTTTACCTGGAAGCGGTCGCCGGACTCGAGTGAGTCATAGCTGCCCCACGGGCGGCGCACGACGCGATGCAGGTCGTGCTCGCTGCGACCGGCGGCTTTCAGTCGTTCGACAATCTTCTTCACGTCCTGCGACGCGTCGCGACGTGCGACCAGCGTTGCGTCCGGCGTCGTGACGACCACCACATCGTCCAGACCGATGGTGGCGACCAGGTGGCGATCGTGCGATCTGATCAGCGATCCACGGGTATCGAGTGCGATGACATCGCCTTCGATGTGGTTGCCGTGCTCATCCTTGCCCGCCGCCATCCACAGCGCATCCCACGAGCCGATGTCACTCCACCCGCAGGTCATCGGCACCACGGCGGCATGGCCGGTTTTTTCCATCACCGCGTAGTCGATGGAGTCGCTCGGCGCGGCGGTGAACGCGTCGGCGTCGAGCCGGATGAAGTCCAGGTCGGTATTGGCCTTGCCGAAAGCCGCCTGTGCGGCGTCCAGCATCGCCGGTGCCAGCGTCTTCAGCTCCTCGATGTAACGCGCGGCGCGGAACAGGAACATGCCCGAGTTCCAGTCGTAGTCGCCACTGGTCAGGTACGACTCGGCCACATCCAGCGCCGGCTTTTCCACGAACTGGGCCACACGGAAGGTCTCGCCCTCCAGACTTGCGCCGCGGCGGATGTAGCCGAAGCCGGTTTCCGCCCGGTCGGGCCGGATGCCGAAGGTCACCAGCCAGCCCTGCTCGGCAAGGTGGCGTGCCCGCGCAACGGCCTCGGTAAAGGCGCCGGTGTCGCCGATCAGGTGATCGGCGGGCAGCACGAGGATCAGGGCCTCCGCATTGCGCGCCATGGCTTGCAGTGCCCCGACGGCAATGGCGGGCGCCGTGTTGCGCGGTACCGGTTCCAGCAGGATGTTGGCGTTGGCGATGCCCAGTTCCTGCAGCTGCTCGGCGGCAAGGAAGCGCTGGTCGTCGCTGGCCACGACGACCGGCGCCGCGGCATCGGGGAGGGAGGCCGCTCGTAACACCGTCTGCTGGAACAAGGTTTCCTTACCCGACAGCGAGAGGAACTGCTTGGGCAGGTTACGGCGGGAAATCGGCCATAGCCGCGTTCCGCTGCCGCCGCTCAGGATAAGGGGAATCAGCATGACCGCCTCACGGAGTGGGGAGTTGACCGAGCGTTGCGCGAAGTCCTTCGCGCCAGTCGTGCAGCGGGTGGCCGAACGTGGCGGCAAAGCCCGAGTTGTCCAGCACGGAGTATTCCGGACGCCGGGCGGGCGTGGGGAATTCGCTGCTGGCAATGGCGGTCACCCGGGGCTGCCGGGCGATGACGCCGCTAGCCGCTGCCTCGTCGAAGATCGCCTCGGCAAAACCGTGCCAGGTGGTCTCGCCCGAGGCGGTGAGGTGATACGTGCCCGACAGGCTGGAGCGATCCGAGGCGGCGACCGACTGCATCCGGTCGATCGCGGCCAGCGTTCCCTCGACGATGAGCGTCGTGGTGGTGGGCGTGCCGCGTTGGTCGGCGACGACACGCAGTTCGTCGCGATCGGCGCCCAGGCGCAGCATGGTGCGAAGGAAGTTATGACCGACCGCCGAGTAGACCCAGGCCGTGCGCAGGATCAGGTGGTCAGCGCCGCTGGCGCGCAGGGCTGCTTCGCCAGCGAGCTTGCTGCGGCCGTACGCGCCCTGGGGGCCCGTCACCGCCGTCGGCGCGTAGGGCGCGGTGGCGTCGCCGGGGAACACGTAGTCGGTCGAGTAATGCACTACCAGGCCACCGTGACGAGCGGCCCAGCGTCCGATGATGCCGGGGGCATCGCCATTGACGCGTGTGGCCACGGCCTCGTCGGACTCGGCCTTGTCCACGGCGGTATAGGCGGCGGCATTGACGATCACGTCGGGCCGCTCGGCATCCAGCAGGGCTTCCAGGCCGGCAAGATCGGTCAGGTCGCCCACGACGCCACGGCCGCCGCCGACGGCAAGGGAGCCGTCCCGCGAGGCGGCAATCAGCTCACCCCGGGCAGCGAGGCCGCCCTGGCTGAGGAAGGTCTGGCCTAGCTGGCCGTTGGCGCCCAGCAGCAGGATCTTCACGGACGGAACTCCGGCAGACGGTCCTCGGCGATATCCGCCAGCAGGGGCGCCTTGGTGTCCTTGTCGGACAGCAGGGGCTCGGAGATCGGCCAGTCCACGCCGATGGCGGGATCGTTCCAGCGTACACCGCCGTCGGCCTGGGCGTTGTACAGGTCCGTGCACTGGTACGAGAACGTGGCGTATTCGGAGACGACGCAGAAACCGTGCGCGAAGCCCTCCGGTATCCAGAAATGCCGGTGGTTCTCGGCGGTCAGCATCACGCCAGCCCATTGCCCGAAGTTGGGCGAGCCGCGGCGGATATCGACGGCGACGTCGTACACCTCGCCTTCCAGCACGCTGACCAGCTTGCCCTGTGGATGCGGCCACTGGTAATGCAGGCCGCGCAGCACGCCGCGGGCGGAGCGGGATACGTTGGACTGGACGAAACGGCGGTCGATGCCGGCTTCGTGGTACTTCGCCTCGTTGTAGCTCTCGTAGAAGAACCCACGGCTGTCGCCGAACACCTGCGGTTCGATGACTATGCAGCCGGGCAGGGCGGTTTCAATGAATTTCATCCGACGTAACCTTGCTCGATCAGGTGCTGGAGGTACTGGCCGTAGCCGGTCTTGGACAGCGGCTTGGCGAGCTTGAGCAACTGCTCGGCGTCGATCCACTGGTTGATATAGGCGATTTCTTCCGGGCAGCAGACCTTCAGGCCCTGGCGGTTCTCGATCGTCTGGATGTACTCGCCGGCTTCCATCAGGGATTCGTGCGTGCCCGTGTCGAGCCAGGCGTAACCGCGGCCAAGCTGTTCCAGGTGCAGCGACTCATCGTCCAGGTAGCAACGGTTGAGGTCGGTGATCTCGAGTTCGCCACGCGGCGAAGGCTTCAGGTTCTCGGCGTAGTCCACGGCGCGGTTGTCGTAGAAGTACAGGCCGGTGACCGCGTAGCTGGACTTGGGCTTGGCGGGTTTTTCCTCCAGGCCGATCACCTTGCCGCTGGCGTCGAATTCGGCCACGCCGTAGCGCTCCGGATCCTTCACGAAATAGCCGAAGACCGTGGCGCCGGATTCCCGGGCCGCCGCGCGCTTCATCCGTTCGGTCAGGCCGACGCCGTAGAAGATGTTGTCGCCGAGCACCAGGCAGCTGGGATCGTTGCCGATGAACTCCTTGCCGATGATGAAGGCCTGGGCCAGGCCATCGGGCGAGGGCTGCACGGCGTAGGTGATGTTGATACCCCACTGGCTGCCGTCACCGAGCAGGCGCTGGAACAGCGCCTGCTCGTGCGGCGTATTGATGACCAGGATGTCGCGGATGCCGGCCAGCATCAGCGTCGCCAGCGGGTAATAGATCATCGGCTTGTCGTACACCGGCAGCAGCTGCTTGCTGACCGCCTGGGTGATCGGGTAAAGCCGGGTGCCGGAACCGCCGGCGAGGATGATGCCCTTGGTCGTCATGCGCCGAGTCGCTCCAGCTGGTAGCTGCCGTCGAGGATGTTCTGGATCCACGGCTTGTTGTCGAGGTACCACTGCACCGTGGCCTTGATGCCGGATTCGAACGTGTGCGCCGGCGTCCAGCCCAGTTCGTCCTTCAGCTTGCTCGCATCGATCGCGTAGCGGCGGTCGTGGCCGGGGCGGTCGCGGACGAAGGTGATCAGGCTTTCGTGCGGCTTGCCGTCCGCGAGGGGCGAGACCTCGTCGAGGATGGCGCAGATGGTCTTGACCACCACCAGGTTGGCGCGTTCGGAGTTGCCGCCGACGTTATAGGTCTCGCCCAGCCGGCCGGCTTCCAGCACGCGGCGGATGGCGCTGCAGTGGTCTTCCACGTAGAGCCAGTCGCGGACGTTCATGCCATCGCCGTACACGGGCAGGGCTTCACCGGCCAGGGCCTTCTGGATGACCAGCGGGATCAGCTTCTCGGGGAACTGGAATGGGCCGTAGTTGTTCGAGCAGTTGGTGGTGACCACCGGCAGCCCGTAAGTATGGTGGAAGGCGCGGACCAGATGGTCGGACGCGGCCTTCGATGCCGAGTACGGGGAGTTGGGGGCGTACGGGGTGGTTTCGGTGAAGAAACCTTCGGCGCCCAGCGAGCCGTACACCTCGTCGGTGGACACGTGCAGGAAGCGGAAGGCCTTGCCGGCCGCATCTTCAAGGCCGCGCCAGTAGTCGCGGGTGGCTTCGAGCAGGCCCAGGGTACCGACCACGTTGGTTTCGATGAACGCGGCGGGGCCGTCGATGGAGCGGTCGACGTGGCTTTCGGCAGCGAAATTCACCACGGCATCGGGGCGGTGTTCGGCCAGCAGGCGCGTGATCAGCTCACGGTCACCGATATCGCCCTGCACGAAGACATGCGCCGTGTTGCCGGCGAGGGACTGCAGCGTCTGCATGTTCCCGGCGTAGGTGAGCTTGTCGAGATTGACGACACGGAGGCCGTCAGCCACGGCCTGGAGGACGAAATTGGCGCCGATGAACCCCGCGCCACCGGTGACTAGTAAAGTTTTCATGGAGTTACGCGTGATTCCTGGGTAAGCGATCGGATATTCTCGCATGCACGCGGGCGGGTTCAACGGTATCGCCTGTCATATTCAAAAAGATGAATGGTGTCAGAGAGCGCCTACAGGGCTCTGAAACCTCGCCAGGCAAACTGGTTAAGATATGCGGTCCTCTGCGCCCGGCGCAGTCATGCTGGCTTGCCAGTCAATCAAATCAGGCGCTTATGGCTTCGAAACCTTCCAAATCGACTCGTCAGGGCCTGGGCACCCGCGCCATCCATGCGGGGCAGTCGCCCGATCCGAGCACCGGCGCGATCATGACGCCGATTTACGCGACCTCCACCTACGTTCAGGAAAGTCCTGGCGTCCACAAGGGTTATGAGTACTCGCGTACACAGAATCCGACGCGGATGGCGTACGAGCGTTGCGTAGCCGACCTGGAAGGCGGCGTCGCCGGTTTTGCCTTCGCTTCGGGACTCGCTGCGGCGGCCACCACGCTAGAGCTCCTGGATGCCGGAAGCCACGTGATCGCCATGGACGACCTCTATGGCGGCAGCTACCGTCTGTTCGACAAGGTTCGCCGTCGTTCGGCGGGGCTGGATTTTTCCTTCGTCGATCTCAATGACACCGCCGCCCTCAAAGCGGCGCTGAAGCCGAATACCCGGATGATCTGGGCGGAGACCCCGACCAACCCGATGCTCAAGCTGGTCGACCTCGCGAAGGTGTCCGCCTTCGCAAGAAAGCATGGGCTCATCCTGGTCGTTGACAACACGTTCTGCTCCCCGATGCTGCAGCGGCCGATCGAGCACGGGGCCGACCTGGTCCTGCACTCGGCGACCAAGTACCTCAACGGCCACTCCGACATCGTGGGTGGCATCGTCGTTGCCGCGAATGCCGACATGGCCGAGCGGATGGGCTTCCTGCAGAATTCCGTCGGCGCCGTCGCCGGGCCCTTCGATGCGTTCCTGGCCATGCGGGGCCTCAAGACCCTGCACCTGCGCATGCGCCAGCACGTCGAGAGCGCGACGGATCTCGCCACCTGGCTCGAGCGCCATCCGGCCGTGAAACGTGTCATCTACCCCGGCCTGAAGAGCCATCCGCAGCACGCGCTGGCCCGCCGCCAGATGGACGGCGCGGGCGGCATCATCACGGCGGAGTTACACGGCGGCCTGCGCAAGACACGTCGCATGCTCGAACGATGCGAGCTGTTCGCGCTGGCCGAATCGCTGGGTGGCGTCGAGAGCCTGATCGAACACCCGGGCATCATGACCCACGCCTCGATCCCCCCGGCGACACGCAAGCGCCTTGGCATATCGGACGGCCTCATCCGGCTTTCGGTGGGCGTCGAGGACATCGAGGATCTCCGCGGCGAACTGGCCGCGGCTCTGGCCTGACCACGCGACTGAAGACTGGAGTAAGTGCACCTTGTCGTACCCCTCGTTGCAGAAGCCCACGCTGTCCGGTCCTTTCGAGGCCTTCGGCAAATACCGCTCGCTGACCCTGGCGTTGAGCAAGCGGGAGTTGCTCGGTCGTTACCGGGGAGCCACGTTCGGCCTGTTCTGGTCGCTGATCAGCCCGTTCCTGATGCTGGGCGTGTATACCTTCGCGTTCGGTTACATCATGAAGAGCCGGTGGCCCCATACGTCCGACAGCACGGGCGAGTACGCGCTGATCCTCTTCGTGGGCCTGATCATCCATGGTTACTTTGCCGAATGCCTGATCCGCTCGCCGACCCTGATCGTCGGTAATCCCAATCTGGTCAAGCGGATCATTTTCCCGCTGGAGATCCTGCCGTGGCCGATGGTGCTTTCCGCGCTGTTCCACGTGGCGGCGAATTTCATCGTGTTTTCGTGCCTGCACCTGGTCTTCAAGCACTACGTGCCCTGGACGATCATCTTCCTCCCGGTGGTGCTGGCGCCGTTCGTCCTGTTCACCATGGGTGTCAGCTGGTTCATGGCGTCCCTCGGCGTGTACATCAGGGATATCCCGCAGGTCACCGGCGTCATCGCCACGGCCATGCTGTTCCTGTCGTCGGCCATCATCCCCGTCGACTCGCTGCCGCCGCAATATCGGCTGTTCTTCGCGATGAATCCGTTGTCTTTCATCATCAACCAGGCGCGTGAAGTGGCGTTGTGGGGCAATGTGCCCGACTTCTTCGGCCTTGCCCTGTATGCGGCGGGGAGTTTCGTCGTCGCCTACCTCGGCTATGCCTGGTTCCTCAAGACGAAGCGGGGGTTCGCCGATGTCATCTGATCCGTCATCGCTGGTCGAATCGCCCGCCGGCGCCGGTCCCGACGTAGCTATCGCGGTCAACGACGTCAGCAAGTGCTATCACATCTACGACCGGCCGGTGCATCGGCTGCTCCAAGGGCTGGCCGGGTCGCGACGCACGTATTACCGCGAGTTCTGGGCGCTGCATGGCGTGTCATTCGACGTGCGCCGGGGCGAGACGCTGGGCATCATCGGGCGCAACGGCTCCGGCAAGTCGACCCTGCTCCAACTGATCGCGGGCACGCTCGCGCCCACGGAAGGTTCGGTATCGGTCAGCGGTCGCGTCGCGGCGCTGCTCGAACTGGGTAGCGGTTTCAATGCGGAGTTCACGGGGCGCGAGAACGTTTACCTCAATGCCTCGATCCTCGGTCTGACTAATGCCGAGATCGACAGCCGTTTCGATGCCATCGCGGAATTCGCCGACATCGGTGCCTTCATCGACCAGCCGGTGAAGAGTTACTCGAGCGGCATGGTGATGCGCCTCGCCTTCTCGGTCATCGTGCATGTCGATGCCGACGTCCTGATCATCGATGAGGCGCTGGCGGTCGGTGACGCGTTCTTTACCCAGAAGTGCATGCGGTTCCTGCGGGACTTCAAGGCGCGGGGCACGTTGCTTTTCGTCAGCCACGACGGCGCCGCGGTCACGGGACTGTGCGACCGCGCCATCTGGCTCGACAGCGGTGTGGTCAAGGCCGCCGGCGTGGCCAAGGATGTCATGGCCGCCTACACCGAAGCGTTCATCCACGAACGTCAGGGCACCAAGTCGGGCACGCTGGTCGCCCGGGCCAAGACCGACGCACGCGTCGCCCGGCGACGGGACGAGAGGCTCGAGCTCCGGGATCGTTCGGTACTACGCAACGATATCGAGCTGCTCCCCTTCGATCCCAATGCGCCGAGCTTCGGTGAATCGCGGGCGGAGATCGCGCACGTTGCCATGGTGGGCAGCGACGACAGCGAACTCGGCCTGATATTCGGTGGCGAGGAAGTGGCACTGAAGATCGACGTGGTCGCCAAGGGTGATCTCGACGGCGTCATCGTGGGGTTTTACATCAAGGATCGCCTCGGACAGCTGCTGTTCGGGGACAATACGCATCTGTACATCGACGAGAAGTTCCAGGTCGAAACAGCAGGGACGCTGACTGCGGTCTTCAGGTTCGAAATGCCAAGACTGCAGGCTGGCGAATATTTCGTGACGGCGGGCGTGGCGGAAGGTGACCAGTCGGAGCATGTCATCCAGCACTGGATACACGAGGCCATCAAGTTCAGGTCCGATGGTCGGGGTACGCCCTCCGGCCTCATCGGCATCAACATGCTCGACGTCGAAGTCATCAGGGAAAACCAATCGTGAATTTCAACCTCGACAAGTATCGCACCGCTTTCCTCAAGCCGTCGCTGACGTTCCCCTATCCTTGGGCAGGGCATATTCCGTTCGCCTATGCAGTGATCGAGATGCTGCGTCCGCGAAAGCTGGTGGAGCTGGGCACGGACTCAGGTAACTCCTATCTGGCGTTCTGCCAGGCAGCCGAAGCGATCGGCCTGGAGGCCGCATTTTTCGCTGTCGACAGCTGGGAAGGCGATCCGCAGGCGCGGTTCTACGACAGCTCCGTGCTGGAAAGCCTGCGCGCGCGACACGACAAGCGGTTCGGGCACTTCTCGACGTTGCGACAGGGCTATTTCGACGACGTGCGTGACAGCTTCGCGGACGGCAGCATCGATCTGCTGCATATCGATGGCCTGCATACCTATGAGGCGGTCAGTCACGACTTCAACACCTGGTTGCCGAAGATGAGCGACCGGGGCGTCGTCCTGTTCCACGACAGCCAGGTGCGACACGGCGACTTCGGCGTCTGGAAGTTCATCGCCGAACTGCGCGAGCGTTACCAGGTATTCGAGTTCAACCACAGCAACGGTCTGGCCGTGCTGCGCATCGGTTCCGCGGCCACGGAAGCGTTCGACGATTTCATGGCCTTGGCCGCGGAAGATCCGGCTCGCGTCCGGAATTACTTCGAGCAGATCGCCAGCACGATCATCGACGAGCAGACGCGTCTTCTCGATCGCGCGGTGGCGCTGCCTTCCGGGGTTGAAGCGCGTATTTATTATCGTAACGAAGACGAAGGCTTCTCGGAGCAGAAATCGATATCCGCAAAGGCGGGCGGTGCCCTCGGCCAGGTCAGTCTCGTCTTTCGGCTTCCTCCCGGTGAACGCCCCGATTTCATCCGTATCGATCCCGCAAACCTGGGTGGTGTGTTCAGCGTCCTGTCGCTGGCGTTCCGTCATGAACTGAACGCGGTCGTGAACCTAGACGTTCGCGCAGCGGAGCGCCTGCTGGCTGTAAGCGGCCAGCTGGTGAGCGATCGATTCGAGGGCGGCCTGCGTATCGCGTCGTTCCACGACGATCCGAACTTCGAGATGTACGTCGGTGACGTCTGGGGCAGCCTAACCCGGGACGGCTGGGTTGCATTGGAAGCGACGCTCGATTATGAGGCGCTGCTGACGGATCGGGATGTCGCAGAGGTTGCGCATTCGCAGCTTGCTGGCGTAACGGCTGAAGTTAACGGCCAGGAAAAGCGGTTGCCACTGGCCGCACTGCGCTCGGAACTGGCCTCGTTCAACGCATCGGTCGCGGAGGCGAGAGCACGGCTCGATGTCAATGCGCATGCCACCAACGTCCTGGTATCCGACCTTGGTGAGAAATTGGCGCAACTGATCGCGAAGACGGATGAACTCGCTGCGAAAACAGCCACCGTGGAAGCGACAACCAACGAGCTGATCGCGAAGACCGACGGGCTTACCGTACGAGCCGACGATCTGTTGACAAGGATGGACGCATCTTCCGCACTTCTTCAACATATAAGTCAGCGATCGTTCTTCGATCGCTTTCGCAGACGACCACGATAACGTCCACGAGCCGTCTGGGGCTCGACGTCGTACATGTGTCATTTTGGGGGTTAAAAAAGGTGTCTCTGGTAATTGACAATAGCGCGCCGCATCGCGGTCCGGGTATGAAACTCGAGCCGGCTAACGATCTGGTGGCCAGTGCCGGCTCGGCGAAGCGCTGGACGTCCACAGGCCACGATCCCCAGTTCCGCGTCGAGCTTCCAGGCGGCCGCCTGGAAGCCGGCTGGTACGAGGTAACGTGTGATCTTGAGGCGGTTGATGGGGCGGGCCTCTCCGCAGTGCTTTATCCCGATTTCGGCACGCCGGTGCTGGAATCCGACGGCATACCGCTGTTCGGTGCGGCCACCCGGACGCGCACCTCTATCATTGTGCTCAAGCGCGATATCGTCGGCCTGCGCTTCGATCCGCTCAGCAGCGAGGCGGAGTTCGACCTTGAGTTGTTCACCCTCACCAAGGTGGGCCGCTTCCATGCGGCGCGCGAGATGTGGAGCGCGATCACGCAGCGTTCGGGCGTCGTCATGTCGCGCAAGCGCCTCATCCGGCGCTGTGCATACCAGCTTTTCCGCAACGGGCCGCGTGCCGTCGGGCAAGCGCTGTATGCGCTGTACCTCGACATCGTAGCGATCTCGCTCTCACGGAACTACCTGAACTGGGTGCTCACGAACGACACATGGACGCCGGCGAGGCTGGAAGAAATCAGGGCATCGTTCCGTGGTCGCGAAGATGCGCCCTCGATATCCGTGGTGATGCCCGTCTACAACCCGCCGGAAAAGTGGCTGCGTCGGTGTATCGATTCCGTCATCGAGCAAAGCTACGAGGCATGGACCCTGTGCATCGCCGACGACTGCTCGCCCAATCCCCGCATCCGCTCGGTGTTGAGCGAGTACGCGGCCCGCGACCCGCGTATCAAGGTGGTGTTCCGGGAGAAGAATGGACACATCTCGCGCTCGTCCAATTCTGCACTGGAATTGGTGACGGGCGATTACGTGGCGCTGCTTGACCACGACGATGAACTCTCGCCCGTTGCCCTGTCCACCATGGCCAAGGCGATCATGGACAACCCGGATGCCCAGGTCCTGTACTCCGACGAGGACAAGATCGGTGAGGACGGGATTCGCTTCGATCCGTACTTCAAGCCGGATTTCAACATCGACTTGTTCCGTGGGCACAACATGGTCAGCCACTTCGGTGTCTATCGCACGGCGTTGCTGCGCGAACTCGGTGGCTTCCGCGAAGGTTATGAAGGCAGCCAGGATTACGATCTGGCGCTGCGTTGCGTCGAGCGACTGTCGCCCTCGCAGATCGTCCATGTGCCGCACGTGCTCTATCACTGGCGGACCATCGCCGGCTCCACGGCTGCCGGGCCGCAGGAGAAGAGCTACGCAGGCGTTGCGGCGAAGAAGTCGCTGACGGCGCACTTCGAACGGGTGGGTATTCGCGGTCGCTTTGAAGAGCTGTCCTCGTTCCCGGGCAACTTCGCACATACGATCGAGCCAGGCGATGTACCGCTCGTCTCGATCATCATCCCCACGCGTGACCGCGTTGATCTTCTCAAGCAGTGCGTCGAGAGCATCCTGGAGAAGACGACCTACGCCCGCTATGAGGTGCTGATTGTCGATAACGGGTCGGTCGAGCAGGAAACGCTGGATTACTTCGAAGGACTGACCGTCGCGAACCGGGCGAAGGTGCTTCGCTATGACGCGCCGTTCAACTTCTCCGCGATCAATAATTTTGCGGTAGGCCAGGCGGCCGGCACGGTCTTGGTTTTTGCCAACAACGATCTGGAAGTGATCTCTTCCGGCTGGCTCGACGAGCTCGTCTCACACGCACTGCGCAAGGAAGTGGGGGCGGTGGGCTGCATGCTGTATTACCCCAACGATACCGTCCAGCATGCCGGTATCATTCTCGGCCTCGGGCAGGCGCGCATTGCGGGCCATGCCTACCATCTGCAGCAGCGTGGCTATCCCGGTCAGATGTGCCGGATGCACCTGACCCAGCAACTGTCGGCCGTCACCGCGGCTTGCATGGCTGTTCGTCGCGAGGTGTTCGACGAGGTCGGTGGCTTCGACGAGGCACTGGGGGTGGCATTCAACGATGTCGACCTGTGCCTTAGGATTCGTGCGAAGGGCTACGCCGTGGTGTGGACGCCCCGCGCCGAGATGTATCACCACGAATCCGCATCGCGCGGCCACGACGATGTGGGCGCCCGCAAGGAACGGTTCGACGCGGAGTCTGCGTTCATGGCTTCTCGCTGGGGCGCCGAGTTGCTCAACGATCCTTATTTCAACGCGAACCTGAGCCTGGACGACGCATCGTTCATGTTCGGTCCGAAGCGCCATGTCCGGCAGTGGCAGGCGGGCGCCTGAAACGAAAACCGGGGCGGCCATCGCCGCCCCGGCTCGCTTAGGCCCTAGGGTGTGGTGACGTTCAACCACCATCCCGGCGGGATGGGAATAGCGTGGGGACCCGTCTTCTGCAGCTCCCTTGCGTGCGCCTTCCACTGGAAGTCCGGCATGGGATCGCGCCGCATATGCCCAGGGTTGGACAGGGCGACCATCGCAATGCACACGAGCACGATCGCGCAAACGTCCTTGCGCCGATATGCCGTCGCGGACGCGATGGCGGCGAATGCGGCCCACCAGAAGACGATCCGCAGGGCGTGGAAATACCTGTCGGCGAACGTGAGTTCGTAGTGGTCGGCGATGGTGGCGGTCTTGGCCATCCCTGACAACGCGCCGACGACAGTGAACAGAAGAAGGGCGAGGATCGTCATCCGGTGTTCGCCCTTCATGCGTCGCCCGAAGATCAATGCGCCGACGATCACCACATAGAGCAACGCGCAGGTACCGTTGGTGAGGAAATCGAAGCCGAACACATGGGACGGGATCAAGTCGAACAACCCGATCTTCAGCAGCCTGATTGGCGTTGGTGCATCGCCCGGAAAAGGCATCGGGTGAGTCAGGAGTGTTACCAGTTGGGCGAGTCCGCCGGTGGCGACGATGGCTATGGCACGTCGATCGCTCAGGGCGCTCCAAGTACCGAGGTGCCCACCGAAGGCGCCGATGGCGAAACGACGGTCGAGCCACGAGGACAGCCATAGTCCGACGACGAGACATGACGTGATGAGCGAGAACGGTCCGGTTAGCGCGACGAGCAGCAAGACCATGTCGCCGGCATGCGCGCGCCAGCCACGCAAACGTGGTGCCGTGGTAAGGCATGCCACAGGAAGCACCAGCTGCAGGAACCACTGCACATTCGTGAGGTTGCCGAAGATCTCACCGCTCGTGGGCAGGACAAGGATGGTCGCCAGCATCAGGGAAAGCGGCAGGACATGGCGCAGCCTGCCCAAGACAAAGGCGAGACCCGCGGCGCTCATGACGATGGCGGAAAGGTTGTAGATCAGCGGCGCGCGCACGGGACTGGTGAAGTTCGCCATCCATGCGACGAGTCGGGGGATGGCGTGCAGGTAGCCGGCGTACGGGGTGAACACATGGGGAAGCCATTGCGCATACTGCGCGGCGAAGAAGTCCTTTCCGTCCTCGGCCCAGAACTGGGGCGTCGTCAGCGCGTCATTGGACTTGAAGGCAATGGCGAGGAAGAGCACCAGGAATAACGAATAGGTGCCTGCGGGGGTTTTGTCGCTTTCGACGGCAGGTGCCATCGGCGGCTCGTTGCGTCGTATTTCATGTTCGGCGAGCAAGCTGGCATCCTCTGCATCGTTCACGCGTCATGGCGCGCCTTTATTGTCGTACCTGGCACCGCCTGTCCGGATTTACGGTGGAGTGACACCCATTCGTGAAAGGCGCCGGACGCTGACGTCCTGGAAGCGGTGCGCCCACTCGCTCAGCACGCCGGATTCGACGGGCGCACCGAGGCCCATCCAGCTGTTTGCCGAACGATCATGTGCGTCGACGTGAAATTCCTGTTTCGGGGCTGCCACAAAGGCGAACGTCCATGTCAGCCCCGATTGACGTCGCTGCTCGATAGGCGTCGAGTGACTCCCCTCGACGATGACGATTGCCAACCCATTTCGGCCAATTCGCCCACCAACCGTCGGGATAGCGAGGCGGGGAAACGCGGAACGCAGGTCAGGCGATGTCATGCTGGCCTCGAAGGACTCGTGTTCCGACGGCGAATAAGAGCCGATCGCCGTGCGATCGATGCCGTCGTTCACGGAAGGAGGCAGGTTGTCGCGGCTGAACCCGCCCAGGGGCATCGGCGCCCATAGCGGGGTTCGAACCGAGATCGGCAGCATGTGCCTGACGACCGGATCGTCCAGGAGCGATCGTAAGCGCTTGGCATCCGGGTACGGGATCGTGAAAAAAGGCTTATCGAGGTCGGCTGGGTCGCCGGATGCCATGTAGTTTCTTACGTTGACCGTTTGCAGGTCCGTATGTTGTTGTCTGTCGATGGCCAGGCGCCAGTCCGCAGGCGTTCGCAAATAGAGACCTGCAGCGGCGCCGGCGACGCACAGCGCGAGTGAGGCGGCACTGAGCCCTAAGGCTTCCCGGCGCTTCAGCACGGTCGTAGACAAAGCGAACCAGACATTGGCCACGATGCCTATGGCGGGAATGTCCATATAGCGAGATGCGAGCGCCCCAAGACCATGCCCACGCGAGTGAGCAATCGCGGCAGCCTGGACGAGGACCCAAATGCAGACGCCGATCGCGAAGAGCTCCTGGGACGTCGCGGCTCGCTGCCGCACGAAACGAACGATCCAGAGAAGGCTGGGGAGCCACAGGACAAGCACGATGCCGACGATCGACACGGTGCTCCTGGCCACGGCCATGCTCGGCTCGAACGGCCACATCAGCACGATGGTGAACGCTCGAACGTGCTCCGCGAGGCCGACGGAAGTGTTCGCTTCGTGACCAGGCAGCACCGGCACCAGGAGCACGCCTGTCACGGTTACGAGCACCATGGCGCACACACTGCCGAGGATGAAGCCTCGCGACAGGGGCTCGCGCCACGCGCGGAGGACGATCACGCCGATGCAGGCCACGGCCGCGGCGACCCCGGATGCCATGGTGAAAAGGGTGGCGATGCCCACGATGGTGAGGTAGGCAATCATCTGCGTGGACGGCTGCTTGTAGGCCGCGATGGCAAGCATCGCGAAGGCGCCGATCGCCATCAGATAGAACTGGTTCTGGAATCCGACCAGCGCATTCTCCCAGCTGAAGGGCAGCGCGGCGATGGCTATCACGAGGATCGCCGACACCAGTCGAACCGTTGTCGATCTACCGTTTCTGTTTAGCAGGGCCCAAAGAGTCACGAGGGCCGTACTGAATATCCCGGCGGTTACGTAGGCCTCTACGAGGTTGTCCCACTGACCCGAATTCAATTTGAAGATGGCGAGCGAGATCAGCCGGGTGAAGGCGATGCGATGCTCGTTGTGGGATGAGAAGAGCTCGGCGACCTTCCATGTGCCGTTCATCCACGCACGCAGGAGAAAGTCTCCCTCTGCATCCCATTGATCCCATTGAGGCAGGTCGCAGGCGAAAAGCGAAACATAGACGCTGCGCAGGAGAAAACACGTTACCAGCAGGGCCGCCGCCTGGAGCGCGCGCATCGACGGCATCGCGAAGCGGGGTGTCATGTGGACCTTTTTCAACGAACTCTCTCCAAGCGTCGTACCGGCAGACCGTGCCTCGCGGTCACGGCAAGGTGATGCTGGCCTTGATCGGGCAAAGATACTGCGCACCGCCGAAGGTTTGCAGGAGGCGAAGCTGGAACGTGCCGTGGGCGGATGACGTGTCGACCTTGGCCTCGAAGCCGAGATCGCTGACGTCGGGGTGGCCGAAGTACGCGCCTACGTCCGCCCTCGGATGGCGATGGACCGGCGCTATCAGGGCTTGATCGCCTTGCAGCATCACGAGCCTTATGTCGTCACTGATCTTGCCATCCTTTGCCGATGCCATGGCCCACCCGCGCACCTTGAGGAGGTCGCCCTGCAGTACGGATCCTGCCGGGGTAGCCTTGTCGCCGCCGACGAAATCGATGGAGCAGTCGCCGCCATCAGCGATGTCGGCGACGGGTCTGGTGGCGACAGGCTTGTCGAACAGCAGTGCGTCGGTGCTGTCTCGCGCGGGGATATCCACATTCTGCAAGCTGAGCTTGAAATCGCTCTTCCACAACCAGCGGGTTCCGCTTTCGCCTGCGATGGTTACCGTGGTTACGTATTTTTTCGCCAGCAACGTGGCCTGCCGGTGTGAGGTGAGTGCCACGAAATCATCCGTTGTCGACACGGTCGGCGAAAGCAGGAAGCCCTCGGACGCCATGCCGGGTACGAACGTATAGTTGTCCCGGGAGCCGTCGGCGTAGCTGACCGACATGATGAGCCGAGGTGCCTTGTACAGCGCTGCGGCGATCCTACCGGCCATGGTCGGCTCGACATCGAACTTCGCCCACAACGCGCCCTTGTGGGCGTTTAGGACGACGGTGCGGCCCAGCGTCTGCATGGACGTTTCAGGTTGTCCAAAGGCCATCTTCTGCTGCGATGGGCTGAGATCCAGGATGGCGTAACGCCCTGCGAAACCCGTGGGAGCATAGTCAGTAAGCAGCGAGGGCCAGCTGAGCCCGTCCTCGAAGGCCGGATACCTCAGGTCGATAGCGGATACGGCGAAGTAGATGCGAGCCGCTCCATGCAGGCGCAGATGATCGGCGTCGGCGCGTAACAGGGACGGTGAATAGGCGGTATAGGTAAGCACCGCTGGCCGCGGATTCCAGCGCGTGTCGGTCGCCAGCACTGCCGCTACGTTCTCCGGATAAAGATCTGCATCACCCGAAAACTCGGGCAACGGAAAGACTTTCCTGAGTCGCTCGTTTTCTTCGACAAACCTGCGTTGCAGTTCACCGGGGTGCTTCACGCGCGTCATGAGACCGGACCAGGAATCGGCCAACTCGCGGAAAAAGCGCTCCTGCATCACCCGCGTGTCGAAGGACTGATATGCTATCGAAATCAGCGCAAAGCCCGCAAATCCGGCCACCAGGCCCAGGGTGCCCTGCCCGGTGATGCGCGGTTTTTCGATGAACGCGATCAGGCCGGCCAGTGCCAGCGAACACGCGGCGATCGTCGCGTGCGTGTCGTGGCGGACGAAGCCCGCCTTGAATGCAAGGAAGAGGAGCAGCGCGAGGGCGGCCATGATGCGCCAGCCCTGCCTGAGATCGGGACGCCACATAGCCCAGAGAACGGCAACGGCGAATATCGGAAAAATGATGACTTCATACGTGTTGCCCGGCTGGGCCATGCCTACCGTATAGCCGGATACGACGGGAACCTGGCTGATGAAGAAGCCAGGCAGTGCAGACAGGGGCTGCCCCGTGAGCACCCACGTTCCACACAACGTGAGCAGCCCGATGACGACCAGCCCGAAAGAGGCGACACGGGAGCGCCGCCAGAGCGCCAGGAACGTGAGACCGATACAGGCCGTAACGGCGATGGCCATCGTGCCCTTGACCAAGGGAAGCAGGGTGCATGCCACGACGAGCCCGTACGTGGCGACCAGCTGGAGCCGACTACCCGTCGTGGCCGCCTTTTCGGCGGACAGAAGGAGCAGAAGGGGGAGCGCCAGGATCATGGCGCCCTCGAATGTGGTCTGGCTGAGCAGCACGGGCAACAGCAACAGCCAAGGCCGGCGCGCGGGCGGAGTGATGGCAGCGAAGCCAGCAAAAAGCGCCGTGGCCAGAATCAGGGATACGCCGATCAGGAAGACGTCGGTCGCCGGATGATAGGCATGCGTGTACACCGTGCTGAGCGGCCCGGCGGTAAAGATGATGTCCCTCCCGAAGACCATATGGTCGGCGACGGCGACGTTCATTGCATATCGCCAGGCTTCGCCATCCAGGCCCGCCACGAAGGGTGCGAACGGCACGACAAGCAGGATGGTGGCGGCAAAGGCCATGACGACGGCGGACAGCCGCGCCAGCCTTGCGTAATCGAGTCGCTGGAGGTGCATCGATAGGTCCGTGTATTCCGGGTGGGACGTGTTGCCCTTCAGTTCCTGAAGGACAGGTACTTATGGCCGAAGTAGCTCGACACGAGGGGGAGCATGATCCCGATGGCATGCGCGACGGCTTCGGGGTGCCATGTGAAGCCTATGGCGGGGAAGCCGTACTTCGCCAGCACGACGCTGACGATCAGCGTCTGGACCAGCGCGAACAGGTTGACGAGGATGAACCAGAGTGCCTGGTGGTGCACGGCCTGGGACGACCCCTTGAACACGAACAGGCGGTTCAATACGAAAGCCGTCGTCATGCCGATGACATACGCCAGGCCGACGGACCAGGCGTAGCTGGTCCAGTGGTTGATCACTACCCGGGAAAGGAAGTTCACGACCGCCGCAGACCCGCCGACGATCAGGAAAAGCACGAACTGGGACTTCATCAGGTCCCGCAGGCGGCGGTGTAGCGGTGCCTTGATGGTGTGCTCGGTCATGCCACGACTTCGCGTGCCATCATCCGGCCGAAGTCGATGCTCTCGGAGATGCCCCGATCCTCGGGATAATAATGCGAGGTATCCGCCACCCAGAGACCATGCACGGGCAGCTTGCGCGGAGGGATCGATTCCAGGTAGCCCGGCGGGCAGATCGGCTGTGCGTAGCGGTACCGGTTCGCGCGGATGTCGATGAAATCCTCGTCGGTCAGCGACGGGTTGATCGTCTTCAGGTATCGGCGGACCTTGTCGGTGAAGACCTCGTTGGCCTCCGCATACTTCGGGTGCTCGCCCGGCATGTAGAACGGCACGTACACGACATGCTGATCGAGCGGGCGCAGGTTGGTGTACTCGACCAGGCCCGGGATATCCATGTCGTCGTCGTTGGTGTTGAGCCAGAAATTCTCCGTGACCGGCTTGCGCAGCTTGGCGATGACGCACACCACCGCCACGTTCTTCAGTGCACTGAACTTGGCGAGGATGTCGGCGGGCAGGTCCGGCATGACCCGCGGGACGAAGGGCAGCGGAATCGTGCTGACAACCTTGTCGAACGCTTCGAAGCCTGCGGGCGTCTCCACGCCCCTGACCGTGCCATTCTCGATCACGACGCGGGTAACGGGCGTCGACAGGCGAAACTCGCCACCGTGGTCCGTGATCCACTGCTGCATACCGTGGAGCAACGTGTCCGAGCCACCGTCGAGGTAGCCGAGTTTCTCGCGGAACATGCTGTATCGCGAGGTGCCGATGCGGCGGATACGGCTCCATATCCAGGCGGCCGAAAGATTGTCGCTGTAGTCGTAGAACTTGTAGTCGAACAGGCGCTGCCAGAGCGACCGCCATGCTTCCTCGCCCACCCAGCGGCGAATCCATCCGGTGGCCTCGATATGATCGAGCGGACGCCAGTCCTCGCGCTTGCGTTTCGTCGAAAGGAAGGCATGCAGACCGTAGCGGACCTTGGCCGTGAGGCTCAGACCCTTGAACTTCAGCAGGGCCACCGGGTTGCCCCAGGCTTGCAGGCGCTTGTCGAACCAGTAGCCCATCTTCGTTTCGGTCCAGCGCATACGATCAGCCAGGCCGAGCTCGTCCAGCATGGTCAGGAAGCCGGCATCCGAGATGCAGTGGAAATGGTAATACCGTTCGATCTTCAGGCCGCCGAAGTCGAAGCTCGCCGTCATGCCGCCGACGCGGTCGTCGGCTTCGAAGATGACCGGCGTGTGCCCGTCGCGGGCAAGCTGGTAGGCCACGGCCAGGCCCATGGGGCCGGCACCGAGTACGGCGACACGTTGGGGATGATTCATCGACTGCATTCCGGCGGGGCGCTCAGCGCTTCAGGACAATGGCGGAGTAACGGGGGTCGCAGTAGCTCTCGCGCACGGCATCGGCGAACGGGGTTTGCCGCACGCCGAACACGGCCTGCGTGTCCACGCCCTTGAAGTCGTCGCCGGCGCTCAGCGCCTTGAGCTGGCTTTCGGTAAAGGGCGGTTTCCCGCTGAATAGCGCATACACCCTCAGCAGGAAGCCGAAGAAGCCATAGGGGATGTGCACGATCAGCGTCTTCAGGCCCTTGGCCTTCTTGATCGTATGGATGATGTCCACGTAGTCGATGCGCGTATCGCCGACCACGTCATATACCTCGCCGTTGCGCTCGCGCACGATGCAATCGGCGATGCAACGGCAGAAGTCGCGCTCGTAGAGCGGCTGGCGCATGTAGCGGCCATCGCCGGGGATCGGGAACACCGGCGTCTTGGCCATGAAGCGCGACAGCCAGCCGAAATGTTTCGGATCGAACCAGCCGAACATCAGGGTGGGGCGCAGCACGGTATGGCGGATGCCCGACTCCACCACCAGTTTTTCCTGGGCCTTCTTGGTGTTGGTGTAGTCGTCGTTGGCGACCGAGACCACCACCGAGGAGCTGATATGCACCATGTAGGGCACGTTATGTCGCTTGAACGCGTCCAGCACCACGCGCGTGGCATCGATATTGTTGCGAACGAATTCCTCTGTGAACTTGCTGGTGATCTGCGCATGCAGCTGCACGACGCACGACGCACCGGCAAAGGCCTCTTCCCACGGGCCCGGCACCGCCACGTCGGCCTCGATCGTCACCACGTCCGGATGCAGGTCGCGCAGGATGCCCATGTTGTAAGCGTGCTTGTCGATCGCCACCAGCTGGGTGAAACCCTGGCTTTTCAGTTCGACGATGAGGTTCTGGCCGACCAGACCGGCCGCGCCTGTGATGACGATCTTGCTGTGCTTGTCTGCCATGGTCAGAGGCTGAGCCGTTTGAAGAGGAATTCGGGGATGCAGCGGATGATGGTCATGATGCCGAACCAGAACCACGGCAGGTAAGCCACGGCGCGGCCCTTGTCCACGGCGGAGACGATGCCCTCGGCGATGGCCTCCGGCTTGGCCCAGAGGGCACCCTTCTTGAACTCGCGGGTCATCGGCGTGTCGACGAAGCCCGGCTTGATCGTGATGACGGCCACCCCGTGCTTCGCCATGCGCTGGCGCAAGCCGCTGAGGAAGGCACTGACCGCGGCCTTGGCCGAGCCGTACAGGTAGTTGCTGGCGCGACCCCGGTCGCCAGCCACCGACGAGATCACGGCGATGCTGCCGCGGCCGGCGGTCTGCATGCGGTTGGCGATCAGGGTCAGCAGGGCGATGGTGGACGTGCCGTTGGTGGCGAACTCCGCCAGGGCGGTCTCCACGGAGGCCTCGCAGGCCTTCTGATCGGGCAGCGTGCCGTGTGCGATCAGCACTACGTCGACCTCACCCAGCGCCGCCCAGGCCGCGTCGAGAGCGGCGCCGTGGGCGGCAAGATCGTTGATCTCCAGCTCGGCGCGTGTGACCTCGGGGGCGCCGCGGACCAGCAGGTCGTCGGCAATGGCATCCAGCCGCGCCCGGTTGCGGGCGACGAGATGGAGCCTTGCACCGCGTTCGGCGTACAAGCGGGCGGTGGCTTCGGCGATCGCCGAGGTCGCGCCGATGATCAGGACTCGCTGCATGTGTTACTCCGAATACGCGAAAGAGGCGCCCATGGGCATAGCGCAGATGCGCAGGGAGCTGGTCATCCAGCCGGCATGATCCACCCGCGGGTCGTCGACGAAGCCGCTGAAAGCGGGCCCGTCGACGCCATCGCCACGCTCCCGGGCCGCCTTTGGCCGGACCAGCGCCCAACCGACGATTATATCGTGCTCGTCCACGACCAGGGCCGCCCCGTCGGACGATTGGCTGAACGCGATCTTCAGATGCCCATCGATACGGCGCTGCGGACGGCCCGAGGCGAGGACCTGTGACGTTTCGATACCGGCCTGGCACCTGGCAGCGGGCGCGCGTCTGCCCAGCCACCCTATCGCCGCCAGCAGGTGGTTCCTCCCGAAGGCGGAGAGACGGGCCTTACCTGCCTTGTTGGCGATGTCGAGCACATGCGCCGTCTGTTCGGGCGGATACAACGGCGCGATGGCAGACGGATCGTTCATCTGCGTGGCGAGGGCCAGGGCGCCCAGATCACGCGAATAGAGGGTGGACGCCTGATTGCGGATGGCCCTGAGTTGCCAGGACATGAGACCGAGGAGCACCAGGGTGGCCGCCAGGGGAAGAGCGCGCACGATGCGATCGCCTAGGGCAGGCGCCACCATGACCAGACTCGCCAGCCAGGCCAGTCCACCCATCGTGGTGTATCGGCTGACGAACGCGCCGGCAAGCCCGTAAGGCAGGGGGAGACGGCCCAACGATGTTCCGAAGGCGCTGACGGCCACATAAGCCACCACGGCCACCATGGCCAACGACATCGGGTGGGTGCGGCGCGTGCGCCATGCCGTGGGCACGAACGCCAAGGTGCCCAGCAGCAGCAGCGCTGCGGCGATTTCCGTGATTCCAATGGCCCAGTTTGCCCTGCCGAATGCAAACCAGAGCGGACCGCCGACATAGCGCAGCACGAAGTGGACGACGTCCATCGGCCGATCCATGAGGACCGCCAGCATCGGCACATGCGTCTGTCCGCCGCTGAACCCCTGCCGGAACAGCAGCACGGCAAGTACGGTCGTCAACGCCGTGCCCGCCAGCCAGCGGGGGCCCAGACCCACGCAGGCACCGAGAACGAGCAGGATCGGCAGGGCAAAAATGCCGTTTGCCATCGCACCCAGTGCCAGCGCAGCACATGCCGTTGCTGCCGGTGCAAGATAACCGCGTGTCGGTTCCGACGCAGCGCGCGCCGCGAGGTAGAACGCGGACAGGGGCAGCCAGGCGACGAGGAAGAACTGCACCTGGAAAGCCCAGGTGAAGTTCTCGCGTTGTGACCAAAAAAACGTGCCGCCAAGAAGAACGGCGCAAAGGGCTTTGCGTGCCGCGGGTGTCAGTGCGTCCGATGAGCGCCTGGCAGCCTGGATGAAGATCGTCGCGATACCGGCCGTGATGGCCAGGCCTGCGACGATCGGCAGGATACCCCGCGCCCCGAACCAGGCAATATCGGCGTAGAAGAAGGGCCGCGACAGCACGATCCGGTGCTCGGCATGCCCATCCAGCCATGGCAACCAGCCGCCTTCCCTGGCTTGCAGGAAGAATCCGATATACCCGTCCCACATGTCCCACAACGGTACGGGCGAATAGGCCCGAACGACGCCGATCAGGGTATACAGCACCATCACCAGGGCCAGGACAGTGGCTGCCGTCGCCCAATGCGGGCTCGTGAGGCGATGGCGGTGGGGCGGATCAGACGGGGAGGCGAACGAAGCGTTCACTCCGTGCCACGCATCCCCCCTCATGCCGAAACACGCCGCCAGAAACTGGACGACACACCGGGATCGACGAACGCCGAGAACGCCTCGTGCGCCGGGAAGTAAGCGCGGAAATGGGCGGCCGACATCCGCGCGTCCTTGGCCGGATACACCGCGCCGCCCTTGTCCGCGACGATCGCGTCCAGGCGGTCAAGCAGCGAGAACACGCCTGCGCCGTCGTTCGGAAAATCCAGTGCCAGCGTCGTGCCTTGCCGCGAGAACGACAGCATGCCGGGCGAAGGCCGGTCACCGAACTGCTTGAGCACGGCCAGGAACGAGCCGCCGCCGGCGTCGGCGATCGTCTTCACCAGCTCGAACATGGTCGCTTCCGCGGCGGCGGGCGGCACCACGCACTGGTACTGCAGGAAGCCACGCGGGCCGTACATGCGGTTCCAGTGGGCGATGCTGTCCAGCGGGTAGAAGAACGGCTGGTAGTGCGTCGTCGCGTGCGCCACGCGTTGCCGCTGGCGGTGGTAATACAACTGGTTGAACGCCCGCAGGCTGAGCGAATTGACCAAGCTGACCGGTGGGGTGATCGGCATGGCGAGGCGCCGAGACGACGTCGCCGGGCGCTGGTCCGGCCGCGACGGCGCATGGTTGGCCCGGCTGAACAGGCCGCGGCCAAGCGCCTTGCCCTTGGCCGCGCAGTCGATCCACGACACGGTGTATTCGTAGTCCCAGTCGGAGGCCTGCGACAAGTCGAAGAAACCGGCCAGGCTTTCGAAGCGGTGGCTCTCGGTAGACATCCACGGCCCGGCGATGCGGCGCAACTGGATCGTGGCACGGGTGATGACGCCGGTCAGGCCCAGGCCACCCACGGTGGCCGCGAACCAGTCCGCGTTTTCGGTGGGCGAGCAGACTCGCCGTGAGCCGTCCGTACGCAGTAGCTCGAAGGCCAGCACATGGTGGCCGAACGTGCCGGCGCGATGGTGGTTCTTCCCATGCACGTCGTTGGCGATGGCGCCGCCGACAGTCACGAAGCGGGTGCCCGGGGTGACCGGCAGGAACCAGCCCTGGGGCACCACCAGATCGAGGATGTCGGCAAACAGCACGCCGGCCTCGCAGGTCAGCACGCCGGTGGCCGGATCGAAGGCGATGAAGTGGTCCAGACCCCGCGCCGCGAGCAGCACGCCGCCGTCGTTGAGGCAGCTGTCGCCGTAGCTGCGTGCGTTGCCCAGGGGCAGCACGGGCAGGGTACTGGGCGGCAGGGGGGCATGCCGATCGCTCAGGGCGATCACTTTTTCCGTGGTGACGGGGTAACGGCCCCAGGAGCGTCCGGCGCGGGCCATCAGACGGCCGCTGCGACGATCACCGCCGCGATCACGCCGAGGATCTGGCTGGTGCGGTCCATCACGGCGAACACCACCGGGTCGTCGTGCATGATCCCGCGGTGGGCGATCGCCCAGGTGCGGCTGATCCAGTAAAGCAGCAGCGGGCACAGCATCCACAAATAATGCGGGTGGTCGTAGAGCGACATGCTGGCCGTGCTGTCCACATAAAGTGCCAGCACCAGCACGGCAAGGTAGCCGCTGGAGCCGCCCAGGGACTGGATCAGCGGAATGTCCTCGACATCGTAGCCACGCCCGCTGGCCTTCACCTGGCCCTTCTTCTGCAACGCCAGCAGCTCGGTGTAGCGCTTGACCATCGCCAGGCTGAGGAAGATGAACATCGAGAAGGCCAGCAGCCAGAACGACGGCTTGGTGTGGATCGCTGCCGTGCCGGCGAGGATGCGTGTCGTATACAGCGTGGCCAGCACAACCACGTCGAGCATCATGATCCGCTTCAACCGGATCGAGTAGGCCGTGGTGAGGATGTAGTAACCCAGCAGCACGCCGACGAACAGGTGCGAGACGAAGAAGGCCAGGCCGAAACCGGCGATCAGCAGCAGCACTGCGGCGATGGGGCCGGCGATCAGCGGCAGCGTACCCGCCGCGAACGGGCGGTTGCGCTTGCGATGGTGCTGGCGGTCCGACGGCAGGTCGAGCAGGTCGTTGGTCAGGTAGACGCTGGAGGCGCACAGGCCGAAGCAGACGAAGGCCAGCAGGGCCGCCGCGACGCGATCGAGTTCCAGCACGCGATGCGAGGCCAGCAATGGCAGGAAGACCAGCACGTTCTTGATCCACTGGTGCACACGCAGGGCTTTCGCCCAGGCCTTGATGCCGCCGCTACGCACGGTGAAGCGCTTTTCCACCGGGGCGACGCGTGCCGCGGCTTTCGACAGGGTCTCGCCCTGCTCCACGACCAGGGCCGCGTGGGCGTGCTTCCACACGGCGAGGTCCACGGGCGCGTTACCGATGTAATCGAAGGCTTTCTCGCCGAAGCGCTCTACCAGTGCCTTGGCCTTGTTGGCGCCGGACAGGTTGACCTGACCGTCGCTGGCGATCACCTCGTCGAACACAGCCGCGTGGTCGGCGACGGGTGTGGCGAGGGTCACGTCCGAGGCGGTGCACAGCACCACGTGACGATGGGCGCGTTGATCGCGCAGCCAGTCGATCAGCTCGTGGTTGTAGGGCAGGGCGACCGGATCCAGCTGCACGCGCCGCGCGATCTCGCGCTTCAGGTGGGCCTTGCCCCGGAGCAGCCAGCCCAGCATCGAGAAGATGGCCAGCGGATGCTGCGCCAGCAGCGCCAGTGCCGACTCGATCAGCAAATCGGAGCGGATGAGCGTGCCATCCAGGTCGACGCAAAGCGGGATACCCGTCTTTGCCGCGTTTTCCACCGCCATGTCCGGCATTGCTAGTCCCTGAATCAGAAAAACGGCCGCGGCGGACGCCGCGGCCTTGAACGTGGCGGCCCGGGCGCCTGCCCGGGCCATGGGTCAGCCGAGGGCGGCTTCCAGCTCGGGCAGGATCTTGAACAGATCGCCGACCAGGCCGATGTCGGCAATTTCGAAGATCGGCGCCTCGCAGTCCTTGTTGATGGCCACGATGGTACCCGCGTCCTTGATGCCCGTCAGGTGCTGGATGGCGCCGGAGATGCCGATGGCGATGTACAGCTCCGGCGCGATGATCTTGCCGGTCTGGCCGACCTGCATCTCGTTGGGCACGTAGCCGGCATCCACGGCCGCGCGCGAGGCGCCCACGGCCGCGCCGATCTTGTCGGCGAAGGCGTAGACGATCTCGAAGTTTTCCTTCGAGCCCACGCCACGGCCCCCGGAAACCACCTTGGCGGCACCCTGCAGGTCCGGACGGTCGCTCTTGCCCTGCTGCAGCCCGACAAAGCGGGTGTGCGAGGGCAGGGTGGCCTCGACGGTCAGCGCCTCGACCGGGGCCGAACCGTTGGCGGCGGCCGCGGGCCACGACGCGGTGCGGATGGTGGCGACGACCGTGGAGGCGGCATCCACTTCCACGGTGACGATGGCGTTGCCGGCGTAGATGGGGCGCTTGAAGCTGTGCGGCCCCTCCACGGTCATCACGTCGCTGACCTGGGACACGCCCAGCAGGGCGGCCACGCGCGGCGCCAGATCCTTGCCGAAGGTGGTCGAGGGCAGGAACACGTGGCTGTAGCCCCCGGCCACCTTGGCGATCTGCGGCGCGAGCACGGCGGCCAGCGCGTGGGCGTTCTCGGCGCGGGCGACGGCCAGTACCTTGCTGACGCCGTCGATCTTCGCCGCCTCGGCGGCAACCGCGTCGGGGGCGTCGGACAGCACGATGACGTCAATGGTGTCGGGCTTCACGGCCGAGGCAGCACTGACGGCGCGGGCGGTAGCACCGTTCAGCTTGCCGTCGAGATGTTCGGCGATAACGAGGATCTTGGACATGGGGTTCTCCGGTCGGCTGCCTTACAGCAGGCCCTTCTGTTTGAGGGCCGCGACGAGTTCGGCGGCGTCCTTCACCATGACACCCTTGCTGCGCTTGGCCGGGGCGGCGTAGTGCGTGGTCTTGATGTGGTCTGCCGCATCGACGCCCAGCGAGCCCAGCTCGATCACGTCGATCGGCTTTGACTTGGCTTTCATGATGTCGGGCAGCTTGATGAAGCGCGGTTCGTTGAGGCGCAGGTCCGTGGTGATCACCGCGGGCAGGTCGGCCTCGATGGTCTCCAGGCCGGCGTCGACCTCACGCGTGACCGTGGCCTTGCCGTCGGCGATCTCGACCTTGCCGGCGAAGGTGGCCTGCGGACGGTCCCACAGGGCCGCCAGCATCTGGCCGGTCTGGTTGGCGTCGTCGTCGATGGCCTGCTTGCCCAGGATGACCAGCCCCGGCTGCTCCTTCTCTATCAGCTTGAGGAAGGTGCGGGCGGCGGTCAGCGGGGCGATGGCCTCCATGGTCTGGACGTGGATGGCACGGTTGGCGCCCATGGCCAGGCCGTTGCGCAGGTGGGCGGTCAGGTCGGCCGGACCGATGCCCACCACGATCACCTCGTCGGCGACGCCCTTCTCGCGCAGGCGCAGGGCCTCTTCCAGGGCGATATCGTCGAACGGGTTGGCGGAGAGCTTCACGCCGTCGGTCACGACGCCCGTGCCGTCCGGCTTGACCTGAATGCGGACGTTGTAGTCCACGACGCGCTTGTAGCCGACCAGAATCTTCATTCGGGGTTCCTGTGCGTAGGGGCGGCCGTCGTTGCGGTCGCCTCGGGTTGACTCCGTATTCTATCCAAACTTCAAACCGGCGTTTGACGCGCCGCGGGATGGCATACGGCAAAGGTGGCGCGCGGGGGTATCTTTGCGATAATCCGGGGTCATGTCCGGAATCGACCTTTAATGACGCCGACCGTTAGCGTGGTGGTGTGCACCTACAACGGATCGGCCTATGTGGAGCAGCAATTCGCCAGCCTGTTGGCCCAGTCGCGCCTGCCCGACCAGATCGTGATCGCGGACGATGCCTCTTCGGACGGCACGCCCAAGGCCATCGAGCGGTTCGCGGCGCGTTGCCGTGGTCAGGGCGTGGAGGTCGTGATTCGCCTGCGGCCGGCCAACGTCGGTTTCATCGCCAACTTCGCCGATGCGCTCACGTTGGCGACGGGCGATCTCATATTCCTTTGCGACCAGGACGATCGGTGGCATGAGGAAAAACTGGCGCGGATGGCCGCGACCCTCGCCGAGGAGCCCGACCTGACCCTGCTGTTCACCGATGCCCGCCTGGTCGATGCGGCCGGCGCCCCGCTGGGGCAGACATTGTTCGACGCGCTCGAACTGCTTCCGGCCGACTGGCACGCCCTGCGCTCCGGCCATGCGTTTCCGGTGCTGCTGCGACGTGCGGTGGTCACCGGGGCGACGACGGCGTTCCGGCAGCCGCTGGTGCGTCGTGCGCTGCCCGTGCCCCCGGGCTGGATCCATGACGAATGGCTGGCCACCGTGGCGGCGCTGACCGGGCGCATCCTGCCGCTGTCGTCCCCGTTGATCGATTACCGGCAGCATGGCGGCAACCAGATCGGGATGCGCAAGCGCACGTGGCGCCAGCGGATCGCCGACCTGTTCCTTCCGCGCAACGCGCTGCTCATCCGGGGGCTGGAGCGCATGGCCGCCCTGGACGAACGTTTCGCCGAGGACGCGACGATCCCGCTCGCCTCGCGCCAGATGGTCGCCGAGCGCATGCGTCATTTCCGGCGACGCGTGGCGATCGGTTCCCGCCCGCGTTACGCGCGATGGCCCGACCTGTGGTCGGAATGGCGTGGCGGTGGGTATGGCCGGCACGGCAACGGCCTGTCGTCGGTACTACGCGACGCATTGAGGAAGCATTGACCATGGCGCCCGCCTTGCGTATTTCCGTTGTGCTTTGCACATGCGATGGCCAGGCCTACCTTGCGGAACAGCTCAGTACGCTGCTGACGCAGAGCCGCCTGCCTGATGAGGTGATCATCGGTGATGACGACTCGACGGACGGCACATGGACCATCGTCCAGGACTTCGCCGTGCTGGCGCGGACGCGGGGTGTCACCGTGCAGGCGGTACGTCGCCCCCGCCGGCTGGGCTATGTCGCCAACTTCTCCGCTTCGCTGGCGCAGTCCTCGGGCGATCTGGTCTTCCTGTGCGATCAGGACGACGCATGGCATCCGGACAAGATCGGCACCATGGCATCGCGTTTCCTGGCCGATCCGGCGTTGACCTTCCTGCACAGCGATGCCCGCCTGGTCACCGCGGATGGGGCGGACATGGGCTGCGGCCTGTTCGAAGCGCTTGAACTGTCCTCGATCGAACGGGGCCTGATCGATGGCGGCGAAGCGCTGCGTGTCTACCTGCGCCGGAACATCGCCACGGGGGCTACGGCGGCGTTCCGCCGCGAGTTGTTGGCTCGTGCCTTGCCCGTGCCCTCTGCCTGGGTACACGACGCATGGATCGCTACTCTCGCCGCAGCGACGGGCAAGGTCGATTTCATCGACGATCCGCTGATCGACTACCGCCAGCATGACGGCAACCAGATCGGCATGCGGCCCCGTACGTGGCGCACCCGTCTGGCCGAATTCCGGATGCCGCGTGGGGACGAATTGCGTGCGGCCGTCGCGCGCATCGACGCGCTGGATGAGCGCCTCGATACCGAAGGCGCCCCCGACGGCGTGCAAAACGAAATCGATGCCACGCGACGGCATCTCGAGCGACGCCTGAGCATCGGCACGCGCGCTCCGCTTTTCCGCGTGCCGTCGGTGGCCTGGGAATGGCTGACCGGCGCCTACACGCGTTTTGCGACGGGCACGCGAACGGCGTTGCGCGACCTGTTGAGGAAGGGATGATGGTTACCGGGACGCAGCATGTCGCCATCCTCCTCGCCACCTACAACGGCACCCGCCACCTCGCCGAGCAACTCGACTCCATCGTTGCCCAGACCCATACGGACTGGACGATTCACGCCTCCGACGACGGCTCCACCGACGCGACGCTCGCCCTCCTGTTGACCTATCGCGAGCGGCTCGGCGCGGAGCGCATGGTGCTCTGGCAGGGCCCCAGCGCCGGTTACTCGCGCAACTTCATGTCGATGCTGCATCGCGAAGGCATAACGGGCGACTACGTGGCGTTCAGCGACCAGGACGACATATGGGATGCGCACAAGCTGGAGACCGCGCTGCTCGCGCTCGCCGCGGTGGCGCCGGACAAACCGGCCCTGTACGGCGGCCGTTCGCGGCTGATCGACGAGGCGGGCCGGCCGTTTGGCCTCTCGCCCCTGTTCGCCCGCCGCCCCTCGTTCGCCAATGCCCTGGTGCAAAGCCTTGCTGGCGGCAACACCATGCTGCTCAACCGTCGCGCGCGTGACCTGATGTGTCGCGCACCGGCGTCTGCCCGCGTGGTCTCGCACGACTGGTGGGCGTACCTGGTGGTCTCGGGTGCCGGAGGTCGGGTGGTCTACGACCGAGAGCCGACGCTGGGTTATCGCCAGCATGCCGATAACATCATCGGTTCGAATGCCGGACTGGGCGCTCGCCTGCGCCGCATGGCCGACATGGTGGGTGGCCGTCATCGCGAGTGGAACGAAGCCAACGTTGCCCTGCTGTCGAACATGCGCGATGCGCTGGGCGACGACGAACGCGCGCGCTTCGACCATTTCGCACGGGGCCGCGCCACTTGGTTGCTGCCGCGCCTGTGGCACTTCGCGTGCGCCGGCCTTTACCGACAGACCGCCATCGGCAATGCGGGGCTGCTGCTGGCCGCGGCGCTGGGCCGGCTGTGAGCCGGCCCTCGCGTGAGCGCTACAGGTTCTGGTAGTTCGGGCCCGAGCCGCCTTCGGGCGTGACCCAGGTGATGATCTCGTACGGGTCCTTGATGTCGCACGTCTTGCAGTGCACGCAGTTGGCCGAGTTGATCTGCAGGCGACGCCCACCTTCGTCCTGCACCATCTCGTAGACGCCGGCCGGGCAGAACCGTTCGCACGGGTTGCCGTATTCCGTCGTGCAGCGATCCACACAGATGGAGGTATCCAGCACCTTCAGGTGCACCGGCTGGTCCTCGTCGTGCTCGGTGGCCGCGAAATACACGCTGGCCAGGCGATCGCGCGGGGGCAAGGTGCGGTCGACATAATCTGTCTTCGGTGCCTCGTACTCGCCCAGCTTCTGCAGCGCCGACCAGTCGGCGTGGTTCTTCAGTGTCCAGGGCGAACGGCCGCCGGTCACGGTTTCCCACGCGGCATTGATCAATCCCCACCACAGCCCCTTGTTGAAACCGGGCCGGATATTGCGGACCTTCTTCAACTCGCTCATGACGGCGGAATCGCGCAGCTTCGCGTCCCAGCCGGCCGGGCTGAGCGCGTTGCCCAGGAGATGTTCGGCCGCGAGCATGCCCGAGGCGATCGCCTGGTGCGTGCCCTTGATCTTCGGGACGTTGACCAGTCCTGCGGAGTCCCCGATGAGCACCGCGCCCGGCATCTCCACCTTCGGCAGCGACTGGAAACCGCCCTCGACGATGGCGCGCGCGCCGGCGGAGACGATGGTGCCGCCGTCAAGCAGGCCCTTCACGTTCGCGTGGTGCTTGAACTGCTGGAAGGCCTCGAACGGCGAGAACATCGGGTCCGGGTAGTCCAGGCCGGCGACGAAGCCGATCGCCACGCGGTCGTTTTCCATGTGGTAAAGAAAGCTGCCGCCGTAGGTGTCGTTGGCCAGCGGCCAGCCGGCGGTATGCACCACCTTGCCGGGTTGGCCGCGACCGGGCGGCAGCTGCCACAGTTCCTTGATGCCGATGCCGTAGGTCTGCGGGTCGCTGTCCTTGTCCAGGGCGAACTGCCGGATCAACGATTTGGTGATGTGACCGCGGCAGCCTTCGGCCAGCACGGTGACCTTCGCGCGGATGTCGATGCCCTCGGTGTAGCCGGGCTTGTGCGTGCCGTCGCGCGCCACGCCCATGTCGCCGATACGCACGCCGTTCACCGCGCCCGCGTCGTCGAACAGGGCCTCGGCAGCGGCATAGCCGGGAAATACGTCCACGCCTAGCGCTTCGGCCTGCGGCGCCAGCCACGCGCAGAGCGCGCCCAGGCTGACGATCACGTTGCCGTGGTTGTTCATCTGCGGCGGCGTGACCGGAAGTTTCGTGCCGGAGGCGTGGTCGCGCAGCAGCCAGAATTCGTCGGTGGTCACCGGCACGCAGATGGGCGGCGGCACCGTGCGCCAATCCGGCAGCAACCGATCCAGCGGCCCGGTTTCGATCACGGCGCCGGACAGGATCTGCGCACCGATCGTCGAGGCTTTTTCGATGACGCAGACCGACGTGTCGGGGTTGAGTTGTTTCGCACGCATCGCGAACGCCAGGCCGGCGGGGCCGGCCCCGACGACGACGACGTCGTATTCCATGGTCTCGCGGTCGCTCATGGCTGGCTCACTCGAACTCGGCTGGCGGGGTGGCTGACCCATCATTGTCAGGCTTCGTCGCAAGGGGGGCAAATCGCCGTTTCAAACGTCCTCACGCGATAGGGCCTTGCATGACGTTCACATATCGCGTTCATAATCGTGCCAAGCGCCAGGAGATTTCATGAATACGATGCCGCCGGTGGCCGACACCGACATGCGCCGCGCCACGCTGTTGCAGATACTGCATTGGCTGGCTATCGGCAGGGTGCAACCGCAAGCCCTGTCCGATGTCTACCAGAACGCCATCGAGCGCCTCAATCCGCGCCTGAATGCGTTCGTCGATTACAGCGTCTCGCTGATCCAGGAACAGGCCCTGGCCGCGGATCGTCGCCGTCGCGACGGCGTCATCGGGCGCCTGGACGGCATCCCTATCGCGATCAAGGACAACTTCGACGTGGCCGGCGTGCCCACACGTGCCGGCATGCGGCGGCGCAGCGTCGTGCCCGACGAAGATGCGCACGTGGTGGCGCGCCTGCGCGCGTCGGGCGCCGTTCTACTGGGCAAGACCAACATGGACGAGGGCGCACTGGGCCTCACCACCAACAATCCCGTGCATGGCGCAACGCACAACCCGCACCGGCTCGGTTACACCGCGGGCGGTTCGTCCGGCGGCGCGGCGGCGGCCGTGGCCTCGGGCATGGCGGTGGCGGCCATCGGTTCGGACAGCCTCGGTTCCATCCGCGTGCCGGCCAGCTATTGCGGCATCTATGCGCTGAAGCCGACCCACGGCGAGATCTCGGCGCGGGGCCTGGTGCCGGCGGCGCGTCGCCTCGACGCCGTGGGCCTGCTGGCGCGCGGGGTAGACGACCTTACCGTGTTGCTGCAAACGTTAGCCGGCTACGACGCGGACGATCCGCGCTCGCGCCGCCGTCGCGTGGCGTTCTCGCCGCCGGATTGGGAGCCGGGCAACCTGCGCGCGGGTTTCCTGCCCGACCTGGCTGCCATCGGTGTCGAGCAGGACGTGATCGACGTGTTCGAGGCTGCCCTGGCGCGCCTGCAGGGTGAACTGGGCGAGCGCCGCCAGGTCGATTTCTCTGACTGGGATTTTGCCCGGACCCGACGGGCGGGCCTGCTGCTGATGGAAGCGGAGATGATCCATACCTTCGCCGCGGAACTGGCTGACGAGGCCTATCCGGTATCGGCGGGCTTCCGTGACATGGTCGGCTTCGCCACCCGCAAGTCGGCTGCCGACTATGCCGCCGCCGACGGCGTGCTGGATGCGGCCACCCTGAAGATGCGTCGCCTGTTCGCACAAGTGGACGTGCTGGTGCTACCGACCACGCCGCAGGGTGCCTTCCCGCTCGACGGCCCGGTGCCTGCCTCCCAGGCCGACCTGTGCGGCTTTGCCAGCCTGGCGGGGTGTCCGGCGGTCAGTATTCCCATGGGCACGCTGGCCAACGGCATGCCGATCGGCATGCAGCTGGTCGGCGCACGTGGCTCGGATCTTCGCCTGCTGGAACTGGCGGCGGTGTGTGCCTCGTCGCTTGATGCGGAGCCCGCCTACCCGGTGGAACCCGCCTGACCGCCGCGTGGCAACCGGTCGATCTGCCGGGTGCCGAGGTGGATCTCGCGCTGGCATGGCTGCCGCGCGATGAAGCGGATGCGCTGCTTGCGTCGCTGCTCGCCAACTTGCCGTGGGAGGTCCATCGCATCCGCATGTTCGGGCGGCAGGTGGACTCACCTCGCCTGAGTGCGTGGATCGGTGACGCGGACGCCGCGTACCGTTATTCAGGCACCCGCTTCATTCCGCATCCGTGGCCGGACTCGCTGCACGCGCTGCGCGAGCGAGTGGGGGCCGCGTGCGGTACCTCGTTCAACAGCGTGTTGGCCAACCTCTACCGTAACGGTGCCGACCGGATGGGCTGGCACAGTGACGACGAGACCGAGCTCGGCCCCGAGCCGATCATCGCGTCGGTGAGCCTGGGCGCGCCACGGACGTTTCGTTTTCGCCACAGGGCAGGTGGGCCGGCCGTGGCGGTGGAGCTGCCGCACGGCAGCCTGTTGCGCATGGCTGGCGCGACGCAACGCTTATATAAGCATGAGTTGCCGGCCCGACGACGCGTGGACGCGCCACGGATCAACCTGACGTTCCGCCAGGTGGCACCGCCTGCTCCAGGGTCCAGGCGGTGATCTGGCGGGCCAGCGTGTCCATCGCCCGGCCGAACGCCTCGACCACCTGTGGTACGGCCTTGCCGTCGACCGGCTCGCGTACCTCGAAGCGGCGCGCGCCGACCATTTGGTGCTTGCGCGTGCCGGCGACGATGGCATCGAAACGGATCACCACGGTCGGCTTGCCGTCGATGTACTCGGTCTGGAACGCGGCCAGGCTGCCGTCCAGTTCGTAGTCGGCGCCGAGATTGCCGTCGTCGGTGCCGATGGCGCGCACGCGGCCGGTATCGCGGAAGGCATCGGCAAGCCGGTCGCGCACGAGGTGCGGCACGCTGTCGGCCCAGCGCGCGCCGGCATAGACGCTGATGGTATTGGCTTCGGGCACCACGGCTATGCGTGCGCTGTCGAGCGCGCGCGGTGCGGTGGGGGTGGCGATGCGCAACGTCCAGGCCACCCTCGTCGTGGTCGCCGGACGCGCCGCCGGTGCCGCGGGCAGCAGGTAGACACGGGGCGATTCGGCCTTGGGCAGGATCGAGCAGCCGGCCAGCAAGGCAAGGCATAGCGGAACGGCGAAGCGGGCCAGTCTCATGGCGTGAACTCCCTGGTCTTCTCGCGGCCGAGCAGGTAGCCGCTGGGGTTTTCGTCGAGGCGCCGGGTGATCGACCGCAGCGAGCCCAAGGTGTCGCGCAGCTCGTGCAGTGCGGGTGCCAGATCGCCCAGGCTGGCGGCACCGCCGTTGATCGCGTCGGCATTGTCGTTGAGCAGGCGATCGACCGACGCCGTGGCGCGTTCCAGCGACGCCATCGCCCGCTGCGCGCTTTCCAGCGTGGCCTTGCCTTGCGTATCGATCAGGCCGTTGGCGTTGTGTACCAGGGCGCGACTCTCCGCCAGCGTGTCGTCGGCCTGTCGGGTCACGGTCACCAGTTGCCTGATCAGCATGCGGATGTCCTCGCGCTCGTCGGCGATCACGGCCGTGGTCTTGTCGAGATGGTCGAGCGTGTTCTGCACCCGCTGCACGTTATCTTTCGACAGCAGTTCGTTGGCCTTCGCGGCGGCCTGGCTGATGTTGGTCATCAGGTCTTCGCCATTGGCCAGCAAGCGTGCGAACGGCGATGGGTCGGCGACGATCACCGGCACTTGGCCGTCATGCCCCACCATCAGCGGGCTACCCGGCGAGCCGCCGGACAACTGGATGATGGCGACGCCGGTGACACCGGTGAGGGCAAGCTTGGCGTGGGTATCCTTGCGCAGCGGCGTGTCGCCGGAAAGGCGCACACGGGCCAGCACACGACGCGGGTCTTCGGGGTCCAGCCGCAGCTGGGTGACGTCGCCCAGCCGGATGCCGTTGTACTGCACGGTGCCGCCCTTCGACAGGCCGGTCACGGCTTCGTTGAAAACGATGTCGTAGTAGTTCCATTCCTGGTCGGAATGCGCCCTGGCCAGCCACACGCCGAAGGCCAGGCCGAAGAGGACGACCAGGACCGCGAACAGTCCGATCAGTACGTGGTGGGCACGGGTTTCCATGGTTCATTCCTTGCCGCGGTGGGCGGCGAGCGTGGCGGCACGGCCGCGCGGTCCGTTGAAGTACGCCTGCACCCAGGCATCGTCGGTACGCGCGACCTCGTCGATGGGCGCGGCGGCCAGCACGCGCCGTTGCGACAGCACGGCAACGCGGTCGCATGTGGAATACAACGTATCCAGATCGTGGGTCACCAGGAACACCGTCAACCCCAGCGCATCCCGCAGGGTGACGATCAGGCTGTCGAACGCGGCCGCGCTGATCGGGTCCAGCCCGGCGGTGGGTTCGTCGAGGAAGAGGATCTCCGGGTCGAGCGCCAGCGCACGTGCCAGGGCAGCGCGCTTGATCATGCCGCCGGACAGCTGCGAGGGGTACTTGCGCCCTGCGTCCGCGGGCAGGCCGGATAGCGCCAGCTTCACGCCGGCAAGCCGTTGCGCGTCGCCGCGCGCCAGGCCGGCATGTTCGATCAGGGGCAGCGCGATATTCTCGGCCACGGTCAGCGACGAGAACAGGGCGCCGCTCTGGAACAGCACGCCGAAGCGACGCTCCACGCGCGAGCGTTGTTCGTCGGGCAACGCCAGCAGGTTTTCGCCGAAGACGCGTACCTCGCCGGCCACCGGTCGCACCAGTCCGACGATGGTGCGCAGCAGTACCGACTTGCCGGTGCCCGAGCCACCCACGATGCCGATGATTTCGCCGCGGTAGACATCGAGGTCCAGGTCCTCGTGGACGGTCTGCGCACCGAAGCGGTTAACCAGTCCGCGCACGGCGATCACGGTCTCCTTGGCGCTCACCAGCCCATCTCCATATAGAAGAGGGCGGCCAGCGCATCCAGCAGGATTACCACGAAGATGGACTGCACCACCGCCGAGGTGGTGTGCTCGCCCACCGACTGCGCGCTGCCGCTCACCTTGAAACCCTCCATGCATCCGATGACGCCGATCATGAAAGCGAACAGAGGCGCCTTGACGATGCCCACCAGGAACTGGCCGAGCGAGATATCCGACTGGAACATCGACAGGAACATCGAGGGCGACATCTTCAGCACCGCCATGCACACCACGCCGCCACCGGCGATGCCCGCGATCATCGCGATGAAGGTGAGCAGGGGCAGGGCGACCAGCAGCGCCAGCACCCGCGGCAGCACCAGCAGCTCTACCGGGTCGAGGCCCAGCGTGCGGATGGCGTCGATCTCCTCGCGGGCCTTCATCGAGCCGATCTGCGCGGTGAACGCACTGGCGGTGCGACCGGCGAGCAGGATGGCGGTAAGCAACACGCCGAATTCCCGCAGGAAGGCGAAACCGATCAGGTCGACGGTGAAGACGCTGGCGCCGTAACTGGCCAGCGCCGTAGACCCGAGGAAGGCGACCACCGCGCCCACCATGAAGGAAAGCAGGGCGAGGATGGGTACCGCATCCAGGCCGGTCTGTTCGATATGCGCCACCAGGGACGTGACGCGCCAGCGCCGGGGCCGCCATGCCGTGGCGAGAAATCCCTGCAGGGTGATGCCGATGAACGCCAGCAAGGTCGCCGTCTGTTTCCAGGTGCCTTCCAGCGCGCGGCCGATCCGCTCCAGCATGACCACGAAGCCGGCATCGCGCTTTCGCTTCGTGCCGGTGCAATAGGTGTCCATGGCGTCGCCGACGGTTTTCAGCAGGGCCTGGCGGGCGGCGGGCAGGGCATCGTCCTGGGCGAGTTGCCGCGTGCGTGCGCTGCCCAGCAACTCGGCGACGACGAAGGCACCCGATGTATCCATCGCGCCGAGCCGGTGGGTATCGATCACGGTGTCGCCGTCGATCGCACCGGCCAGTTCGCTGGCGCGACGCTGCAGGTCCGTGTAGTGGGCGAGTGTCCAGTCGCCTGCGAGCATCAGCCGCTGGCCCGAGGCGTCGCGGGTAAGGGTGGCCGAGCCGGGGTGGGATGCCGATGCCATGGGCGGAACACTAGCAGGAGCCGGTGCCCGCGCGGCGATCGTGCTGCACCGCGATTGGCCTTCTGCACCGCCGCGGCCGATAATGCCGGGCTACTGCCTACCGCCATCTCCTGCAAGGTAAGACGATGACCGACAAGACCGAACTCAACGCCACCCACCGCGAACTCGGTGCCCGCATGGTCGACTTCGGCGGTTGGGACATGCCGATCGCCTACGGTTCGCAGATCGAGGAGCACCACGCCGTCCGCAAGGACGCCGGCATGTTCGACGTCTCGCACATGACCGTGGTCGACCTCACCGGCGAGCGCACCCGCGAGTTCCTGCGCAAGCTGCTCGCCAACAACGTCGACAAGCTGACCAAGAGCGGCAAGGCCCTCTACACGTGCATGCTCGCCGAGAACGGCGGCGTCATCGACGATCTCATCGTCTATTTCCTGCGCGAAGATTTCTTCCGCCTGGTCGTCAACGCCGCGACGCGCGTCAAGGATCTGGCCTGGATCGAGAAGCAGGCCGCCGCGTTCGGCGTCACCGTGCGCGAGCGCCCCGAGTTCGGGATGATCGCCGTGCAGGGCCCCAACGCCCGCCAGAAACTGCTCGGCCTGCTGCCGGACGAGGTGCGCGAGAAAGCCGGCAAGCTGGGCAAGTTCGCCGCCCTCGAGGTGGAAGGGCCGAATGGCATGCCGCTGTTCCTCGCCCGCACCGGCTACACCGGTGAAGACGGCTTCGAGGTCGTGGTGCCCAACAGTCGTGTGGTCGAACTGTGGAACCTGCTGTGCGAGGCGGGCGTCACTCCGGCGGGTCTGGGTGCGCGCGACACGCTTCGCCTGGAGGCCGGCATGAACCTCTACGGCCAGGACATGGACGAGACGGTCAGCCCCTGGGAGGCCGCGCTCGCCTGGACGATCTCGCTCGACGAGGGGCGTGACTTCATCGGTCGCGCCGCGCTGGAAGCGATGAAGGCCGAGGGTGTGCCTCGCGTCATGATCGGCCTGGTGATGGACGAGAAAGGCGTGCTGCGGCACGGCCAGAAAGTGCTCACCGCCCGCGGCGAAGGCGAGATCCTCTCGGGTGGCTTCGCACCCACCCTCGGTAAGTCGGTGGCCTTCGCCCGGGTTCCGGCGGGTGACCATGGCGAGGTTCGGGTCGACATCCGTGGCCGCGAGATTCCGGTGCGCGTGGTCAGGTTCCCGTTCGTCCGCGACGGCCAGCCCATGCCGGGCATCGTCGACTGATCCACAGCATGCTTTCGCGAAACGCGTGGACCGGCGACAATGTCCCGACCCGCTATCGCACCCCCGTCCCGAGCTAACGAGGAATACCCCATGAGCGAAATCCCAGGCGATCTGAAGTTTGCCAAGTCCCACGAGTGGGTGCGCGTCGAGCAGGACGGCACGGTCACCGTCGGCATCTCCGACCATGCTCAAGGCGCCTTGGGCGATCTGGTCTACGTCGAACTGCCGGAAGTCGGCAGCAGCGTGCAGGCCGGCAACGGTACCGCCGTGGTCGAGTCGGTCAAGGCCGCCTCCGATATCTACGCGCCGGTGTCGGGCGAGATCATCGAGGTCAACGCCACGCTGAGCGACAAGCCGGAAACGATCAACGAAGACCCTTACGAGGCTGGCTGGATCTTCAAGCTGAAGGTCGACGACAAGAGCGAACTCGACAGCCTGATGACGGCCGACGAGTATGCCGAGCTCGCCGAAAACGGCGACGACTGATCGCCCCTCTTGTGCTTCAACCCGATGCCGGTCGTCCTCGACCGGCATTTTTTTGTCCGCGGGGCGCCTTCGGCGAAATTTTTTTTTCGGCCCAGTCGTCTTCCGTTCATACCCGGAATTCGCCCCTGAGGCAGTCGCCGGCCGGTATGAAAATATCGCGCGACGATCCTCGCGCCGCGCATGCTCCTTTACTGGAAAGGCGATAAAAAACGCTTTATTTACGGTGTTTGCTGAACGGCCTGTCCGTCGCAGTGTGTTTCGTTATGGAAGTCCATTAGTACGCCGACAGCTTCGACGGTAACGCCCACGGCCACCGTGCAGTCCGTTCGATCGTCGGTTATGTGTCCGCAACGTCTTCAATTTAGAGCCAAAATTTATTGACAGCGGAAATGTTGAGGAATAGCTTTTGCGTCAATTGACGGGGAACCCGGAAATGGAAACAGAAAAATTCATCAGGCCGTACGTGGAGCATGGTTCGAAAGCGGGTGCGGTTCGCAAGATCACCGTCTCGATTCCGCTGCATATCCTCCGCCTGCTATCCGATGAACGTACACGCCGCCAGGTGAACAATTTGAGGCACGCGACGAACAGCGATTTGCTGGTTGAAGCGTTCCTTCATGCTTTTACTGGGCAACCACTGCCAACTGATGAGGAGCTGAGACGAACCATGGCCACTGCCAAGAAAGCCACTGCCAAAAAATCCGCCGCCAAGAAGGCGACGAAGAAGTCCACCGTAAAGAAGACCGCCGCGCGCAAGACGCCGGCCAAGAAGGTCTCGACCCGTAAGGTCGCGACCAAGAAGGCGTCGACCCGCAAGTCGCCGGTCCGCAAGACCACCGCCAAGAAGGCTGCGGTCAAGAAGACCTCGACCCGCAAGGTCGCCACCAAGAAGGCTTCGACCCGCAAGTCGCCGGTCAAGAAGGCCACCACCACCCGCAAGGTCGCCGCCAAGAAGACCGCCCGCAAGGCAGCTACGCCGCGCAAGGCCGCCGCACCGCGTAAGGCAGCTGCCCCGCGCAAGGCTGCCGCTCCGCGTAAGGCCGCCACCAAGAAAGTCGCCACTGCCAAGGTCGCTCGCGCTACCCGGACCGCCAAGGTCAAGTAAGCGTTACCTACTTATAAGAACGTGCTTTGCGAATTATCTCTCCGCGGTGCCCAGCGCGGGGAGACGCTTCGAAACTTGACCCCGGCTTGCCGGGGTTATTCATTTGTGGGACGGCCATGCTGGATTCACGCGGCCATTACGGTTACCTTGTCGCCACATCGCGCTGCGGGGGACGGGGGGTCCACCGCGTCAAGCCATAGGGGGCGCGCGCTTTGCGGAGTCCGTACGACCGCCATGGATAACCGTCTACGCACCATCGAGCGCCGCCGCCAGCGTGGCGCGATCAGTCCCGTCACACTTGCCGTCGTCGTCATCGTCGCCGCGCTTGCCGTCGCAGCCTGGTTCCTCATCATCAAGCCCTACCGCGATGCCCACGAGGCGGAAGCACCGGCACCGGTCGCCGTGCAGAATTCGACCGCCACGCGTGACACGACGCCCGTGGCCAACGTCGATGCCCTGAGCGTCGACCAATTGCTGGCCGAAGCGCGCACCGCCATGAACGAGCAACGCCTGGTTGCGCCCGCCGGCAACAATGCGTTCGAGTTCTACATGAAGGTGCTGGAGAAGCAGCCAGGTAACCCCGTGGCCGCCGACGCACTGCGCGAGACCTTCTCCTACGGCTCGGCGGCCACCGAGCAGACGATCAACCAGCGCGACTTCAACGAAGCGCAGCGCGAGATCGACCTGCTGGCCAAGGCCGATCCGGAAAACTACACGCTGACCATCCTGCGCTCGAAACTGGACGCGCAGCGCAAGACGCTGGACCGCGAGCAGCAGCAGGCCCTGGATGCCCAGAAGGCCCAGCAGCTTGCCCAGCAGAACGCCGCGGCGACCCGTCAGCAGCAGGCCGAGCAGGCTGCGGCGGCGGCCGAAGCCCAGCGGTCGCAGGCGGCACGGGAGCAGGCGGCACGTCTCGCCCAGTCGCAGCAGCAGACCGCTCCGGTATCCGCTGCCGCCACGCGTCAGGCAGCGACCGCGCCCTCGGCGCCCGCCGCGGCCGAAAACGGCGCGATCAGCGATGCCGTGCTGGTACGCCAGGTGAGTCCGCGTTATCCCACGGCGGCCATGCGTGCCAACCAGGAAGGCTGGGTGGATGTCGAACTGACGGTGGGCATCGATGGCGCCGTGTCCAATGTCACCGTCGTCGATTCGCAGCCCAAGCACGTGTTCGATCGCTCCGCCATGGACGCGGTGGGACGTTGGGAATTCAAGCCGGCCATGCGCAACGGCGAGCCGATGGCCGTGACCCTGCGGCGCCGGCTGCAGTTCAACCTGGGTCGATAAGGCCCGCGTCCCCCGGTGGGGGGCGCGTCAGTTCGACGCTTTCTTTTTCTTCTTGGTCGAGGTGGCGGGCGTGGTCTTCTTTGCCGGCGCCGCCTTGCCCTTCGCCTTGGTCTTCGACTTCGTGGGTGCAGCCGCGGCCTTGGCCACCGGCGCCGCGCGCACGTTGCCTTCCACACCGGCCCAGTCCACGTGGTTGAGGCCGAGCAGGCTGTCGAACACCATCGGCATGAGGCCGGCCGGCACCGGACCTGCACCGTTCCACATGGTCACCACGCCGGCGTGGTACTTCGGGAAGAAGCCGATCATGGTGCGATAGCCCGACACGGCGCCCGCATGGAAGATCAGGTCCTCGTTGGCGTACTTGAACACGCGCCAGCCGAGCGCATAGTGGGCTTCGGTCACGCGGGCACGGCGCCAGGGCAGCGAGTGCACCTCGGACGGGGTGTCCACTTCGGGCGCATGCAGCACGTCCAGCGACGGTGTCGGCAGGACGTCCGGACGTCCACCCATCTGGGCCATCAACCACTGCTCCATGTCACGCAGGCTGGCGTTGACGCCGGCCGCCGGGGCGACCCGGTAGTAGCTGTCGTTGGGCTCGTAGGGAATCCAGTTGTGCGGCCCGCCACGATGTGGCCGTGCCCAGCTCTTGCTGGCCTCGAGGGCATCGCGGCCGTAGCTGGCGGTGGTCATGCCCAGAGGTGCGAAGATGCGCCGCTCCACCTGGCGGAAGAAGTAGTCGCCAGTGGTGGCGTAGATCACGTCGCCGATCATGCTGAAGGCCACGTTCTGGTAGCCGTAGCACGCGCCGACCTTGCAGGACAGATCCACCTCGTCGAGCTTGCGGACCAGCTCCTCGTACGGGGCGTCGGCCTCGAGCATGTTGTCGTAGGTGTTGCGTGGCAGGCCCAGTCGCTGGCCGAGGATGTCACGCACCGTGGCCTGCTGCGCGGCCTGCATGTCCTTGAGCTTGAAGTACGGGATGGTGTCGATCAGCTTGGTGTCCCAGCTGAGGAACCCCTGGCGTACCAGCACCGCGGTGACGCCGGTGGCGAAGGCCTTGGACAGCGAAGCCAGGCGAAATACAGTTTCCGGCGTGGCGGCTTCCTTTGTCTTCGCATTGGCATAGCCGATGGCTCGCTCGTAGACCACCTTGTCGTCGACGATGATGGCCGTGACGATGGCCGGTGCCGCGTCACGGGCTTCGGCGGCATCCATCCAGCGTTTGTAGTTTTCGATCGTGTCCTTGACCCGCTCGGCCGGCAGTTTTTCCGACGCGGGGTCGACATGGACCACCGGCGGCTTCTGCGGGGGGGGCGCCGCGAGGGCCACGGGAATGGCGGTGGCGCAGGCAAGGGCGCAGGCGAGCAGGGAGGCGGAACGAAACGACATGCTTATCTCGCGCGGTCGAGGCGTGGGGGCACGCCGCGGGAAGGGGGATGCCAGCGAGCGCGGCATCGTCTTCCGCATTGTCTTTCACTTCCGGGTTCGCCACAACGCATGCGCCTTGACCTCCCTGAACGAAAGCGGCGTGCTAGTCTCGACGCAGATTCCCGCGGAACGCCCGCCACCCGTGAACGTCCGTCGACGCGTCGCCTTGGGCGAGGGCAGGACCCTCGCGCTATCCGTCATCGCCTTCTTCTTCGTGATGACGTCCTATTACGTGCTGCGCCCCGTTCGCGACCAGCTTGCCGGCGCCGCAGGGTCGCAATCGCTGCCCACGTTCTACGCCATCGTGTTCGTGGTGATGCTGGCGCTGACGCCCGTGTTCGGCTGGCTGGTCTCGCGCTTCCCGCGCAAGCGCGTCATCGGCAGCAGCTACCTGTTCTTTGCAGCCTCCATGCTGGCGTTCATCCCGGCCTTCATTGCCCAGGACCGGATCGGCGCGGTGTCGCTGGGGCGCATCTTCTTCGTCTGGGTCAGCGTCTTCAATCTGTTCGTGGTGTCGCTGTTCTGGAGCTTCATGGCCGACGTGTACCGCAGCCAGCAGGCGCGGGTCATGTTTCCGTTCATCGCCGCCGGCGGCATGGCTGGCGCGCTGCTGGGCCCCCTGCTGACCCGGCTACTGGTCCAGCGCCTGGGCGTGCCGGCCATGCTGGTGGTGTCCGCCACGCTGCTGCTGCTGGCGCTAGGCGCTTTGCTGGCCCTGTCCGGGCGCCGCGACATCAACGACGACAGCGCCGGCGCGCCCGTGGGCGGGTCGATCCTGCAGGGCGCCAAGGCCGCGTTCTCGCAACCGTTCCTGCGCTACATGCTGGTGCTGATGCTGCTGGGTGACGGCATCGCCACCATGGGTTACACGCTCATGGCCGATTACACCAAGGCCCACTTCGTGGACAACGCGGCGCGCACGGCCTTTTATGCCGACCTCGACCTGTGGACCAACTGCTTCGGTGCGTTACTGCAGCTGACGCTGACCCCGATGATCATGCGCGGCCTGGGCGTGGTCTGGGCGATGGTGTTGCCGGCGTTGGCCAACATGCTCCTGCTGCTGGGCCTGTCGCTGGCCGGGCTGGTCGACCTGCACGTGGGCGGCTGGACGGTTCCGGTGATCGCCATCGTCCTGGTCGGCTCGCGTGGCATGACCTACGGGATGACCAAGCCGGCGTCCGATGCGCTCTACACCCGCACGCCCCGCGAGGTGCGCTACAAGGGCAAGAACTTCATCGAGACCGCGGTATGGCGCTTCGGCGACCTGGTGGTCACTACCGGTCTGGTCGCCCTGCGCGGTGCGGGCGTCGGCATCACCGCGATTGGTCTTACCGCAGCCGGGCTGGCCTGCGTAGCCGCGGAGATGGGGCGTCGGGCGGCGACGTCCCCCGATCTGCTGCCGGAACAGCGCGACGATCAACCGGTGATATAGCTCTCGAGTTGGTTGATGGTTTCTTTCTGCTCGGAGATCACCGCCTTGACCAGGTCGCCGATGGACACGATGCCGACCATCGCTTCGCCATCGATCACCGGCAGGTGGCGCAGGCGACCGTCAGTGCACAGGCGCATGCACTCGTCCACCGTGGCGTCGACGGACACCGTGATCACACTGGCCGTCATGATCTCGGCCACCGGCGTGTCGCGTGACGAGCGATCCTTCAGGATCACCTTGCGGGCGTAATCGCGCTCGGAGACGATGCCGACCAGCGTGTCGCCCTGCATGACCACCAGTGCGCCGACGTTCTTTTCCGCCATCTGCCGGACCGCGTCGTACACGGACGCCTCGGGCGCCACGGCGAAGACCGCCTTGCCCTTGCCTTCGAGAAGATGCCTGACCTGCTGCATGATCGTGACTCCGCTGCATGCGGCGTGCCGCCGCGGAAACAGCGAGTCTACGCCGGCGGCTGTCCGGTGGGGTCACGGCCGGGTGAACGCGCCTGCCCGCGGCGCGACTCCACGTAGTACAGCGGGCGCCGCTTGGACTCCGCGTAGGTCCGTCCGATGTATTCGCCGATGACGCCCAGCGCCAGCAACTGTGCGCCGCCCAGGAACAGGATGACCACCATCAGGGTCGGGTAACCCCGCACCGGGTCGCCCCAGAGCCAGACCTTGAGCAGCACCCACAAGCCGTAGAGGAAGGCGAGCAAAGCCGCTGATACGCCCAGCCATGTGGCGATGCGCAGTGGCGCCGTGGAAAACGAGGTGATGCCTTCGACGGCCAGGTTGCCCAGCCGCCAGTAGTTCCATTTGGTGACGCCGGCATGGCGGGCATCGCGGTGGTACACCACCGATGTCTGCCGGTAGCCGATCCAGGCGAACAGGCCTTTCATGAAGCGCTGGCGCTCGCGCAGCCCACCCAGGGCCTCCACGGCGCGGCGCGAGAGCAGGCGGAAGTCACCCGTGTCCCGCGGCAGCGGGGTATCGGCCACGCGCTCCATCACCCGGTAGAACGCCGCGGAAGTGAACCGCTTGAAGCGCGTTTCGCCGTCGCGTTCCCCGCGTGTCGCGTACACCACGTCGAAGCCTTCCTGCCAGCGCGCCACCAGCGTGGGGATCAGTTCGGGCGGGTCCTGCAGGTCGGCGTCGATCACCACCACCGCATCGGCGTCCGCGGCGTCGAGGCCGGCGGTCATGGCCGCTTCCTTGCCGAAGTTGCGTGACAGGCGCAGCGCCACCACGCGGGCGTCGCGCTGCGCGATGGCCTCTATCAGCGTCCAGGTGTCGTCGCCACTCCCGTCGTCGACATAGATGATGCGCGACGCTGCGGCCAGGCCGTCGAGCACGGCGCCCATGCGCGCGTGGAAGTCGTCGATCACCTGCGCTTCGTTATAAGCGGGGACAACGATCGCGAGGGAGTAGGTCATCGGTGTGCTCAGCGGACGCGTCCGGCCGCCGGTGCCGGTCGCGTGAGGTAGGCCGGTCCGCCGAGCTGGCCCATCTGCTGGGCAATCCAAGCCGCGCGACGCTGCACATAGGCGCTGGGCGCATCGGCGTGGAACCGCCGGGGATTGGGCAACACGGCAGCCAGGCGGGACGCCTGCGCCACGCCCAGCCGGTCGGGCGTGGCGTGGAAGAACGCCTCGCTGGCGGCACCGACGCCGTAGACGCCGTCGCCCAACTCCACGGTATTCATGTAGACCTCGAGGATGCGCTGCTTGGACCACAGTGCTTCGATCAGCACCGTGTAGTACGCCTCCAGGCCCTTGCGGACGAAGCTACGGCCGTTCCACAGGAACAGGTTCTTGGCGACCTGCTGGCTGATCGTGCTGGCGCCGCGCAAGCGCTTGCCCTCGTCGGCGGCGTCGATGGCATCCTGGATCGCATCGACGTCGAAGCCGTGGTGGTAGGGAAATTTCTGGTCCTCGCCGGCGACCATGGCCAGGCCGACCTGCGGCGATATGCCTGCCCAAGGCACCCAGTGGCGGCGGTAGGTAAAATCGCTCTCGCCGCCGAGCAGGGCGCCGACCCGGCGCTCCATGATCATGGCGCTGGTCCAGGGCGGGACGAAGCGCAGCACCCCGACCACGAGGCACGACAACGCCACCCAGGAAACCACGAGCAGCGCGACGATGTGGACGAGGCGGCGGGGCAGCGAGCGAGGCGTCGGGCTCATGGCGTCACGGCGAAGGAGGATGGCGCAGTATAAGGGCCGCACGCGTGCCGGGCTTGTCGACGGCGCGCTGCATCCCCATCTCCCGTCGGATCACCCGGAGGCCACCGTGACCGATTCGCTTCTCGATACCCTTGCATCCGAAGACATCCTGCACCGCTTCCTGTTGGAGAAAGCCGGCGTGCGCGGCGTCTTCGTCCGCCTCGGCACCAGCTGGCAGGACATTGCGTCACGGGCGGAGTATCCGCCGGCCCTGCGCGACCTGCTGGGCCAGGCGATGGCGGCCTCCGCGTTGCTCACCGGCAACATCAAGTTCGAGGGTTCGCTGTCGCTGGAGTTCAAGAGCCAGGGCGCACTGCGCCTGCTCTTCGCCGAATGCACCGACAAGGGCCGCCTGCGCGGGCTGGCACGGTTCGAACCGGACCAGCTTGCGCCCGGCGGCGAACTCGACTTCAGGGCGCTGCCGGAAGCGGCCCTGGCGATCACCATCGGCCAGGCCGAGCGCGGTCGTTACCAGGGTCTGGTCGACCTGGACGCACCGTCGCTGGCCGAGGCGCTGGAAAGCTACTTCGAGCGCTCCGAGCAACTGCCGGCCCGCATCCTCCTGGCGGCGGACGGCCAGCACGCAGTCGGCCTGTTCCTGCAGCCCGTGCCGGGCGAGGGCGGCCATGACGCCGCGGAAAACGACGACGATGCCTGGGAACGCGTCGGCCACCTCACCGCGACGCTGAGCGCCAGCGAGATGCTGACGACACGCCCGGAGGAACTCCTGTTCCGGCTCTACCACGAGGAAACGGTGCGCCTCTACGAGCCCAGGTCGCTGGCCTTCGGCTGCACGTGCTCGCAGGAGCGCGTGGAAGGCATGCTACGCGCGCTGGGCCGCGAGGAAGTCGAGGCCACCCTGGAAGATCGCAACGGCGAGATCGAGGTCATCTGCGAATTCTGCGCCACCCGCTACGTCTTCGACCGCGTCGACGCCGAACGCCTGCTCACCCAGTCCGACACCCCTCCCTCCCCAAAAACCCTACAGTAGGAGCGCACGCTGTGCGCGAAAAGCCAACAAAGCGGCGAAGCGGTAAGCCCGCGAAAAGCCAACAAAGCGGTGAAGCGGTAGGCCCGCTAAAGCCAACGAAGCGTTGAAGCGGCAAGCCCGCGAAAAGCCAACAAAGCGGTGAAGCGGCACCCCCGCGAAACACAACATCGCGGCAACCTCGCATCGCGCACAGCGTGCGCTCCTACATAGCTTTTTTAGGAGCCGCTGGCTATCAGGCATCCAACGACAGCGGCGCCGCCAGCCACTTGCTTGCCGGCTGCGGCTGCGCGAACAGGAAACCCTGACCGAAGCGACAGCCGATGCGCTGCAATACGCGCATCTGCGACTCGGTCTCGATGCCTTCGGCTATCACCTGCATGCGCAGCGAATCCGCCAGCGCCTGGATGGCGCGCACCACGGCGGTGCTGTGAGCCTGGTCGTCTTCGGCGGGCAGCTCGATCACGAACGAGCGATCGATCTTCAGGGTTTCGATCGGGTACTGGTGCAGGTAGCTCAACGACGAATAGCCCGTGCCGAAATCGTCCAGCGCGATACCCACGCCGTGCCCTTGCAGGTTCTCCAGTATCCGTTTCACCTGGGCCGGATTTTCCAGCAGGGCACGCTCGGTCACTTCCACGCGGATGCATCGTGCGGGTACGCCATGCTGGGCGAACAGGTCGAGCAGGCGCTGGTCGAGGTCGGGCGAACGAAAGTGGCTTCCCGAGACGTTGATGCTGATGAAGCCCTCGTCGCGCGTGAGCGCGCGGGCCTGCCGTGCGACCTGCTCGAAGATCTGCCAGTCGATCGCCTCGGAACAACCGGTATCTTCGGCTACCGCCAGGAACTCGCCGGGCGGAAGCAGGCCGCGCTCCGGATGGCGCCAGCGCAGCAGGGCTTCGTAGCCCACCACACGCAGGTTTTCCAGCTCGACGATCGGCTGGAAGAACGGCACGAACTCGTTACGGGCGATCGCCCGGCGCAGGTCGCCTTCCAGTTCGAGCAGCGACAACGCCTCACGCCGTAGCCGATCGTCGAAGATGGCCGCGCGATGGCGTCCCTCGTCCTTCGCGCGGTACATCGCCGAATCGGCGTCGCGCAGCAGTTCTTCCGGCCGCGTGTACTCGGGCGTGGGCAGCGCGATGCCGATGGATGCGGAGGTGAAGATCTCCTTCGCCCCCAGTCGGAACGGCGTCTGTAACTGCGCGATGATCCGCTCGGCGATCTGCGTGGCGGCCTGTGGATCGGTGATGCCCTCGACCAGCACGGCGAATTCGTCGCCGCCCAGGCGCGCCACCACGTCGCGTGTTTTCAGGCAGGCGCGTACCCGCCCGCCCACCTGGAAGAGCAGGTCGTCGCCGACGAGGTGACCCACCGAGTCGTTGATGACCTTGAAGCGGTCCAGGTCGATGAACAGCACCGCGAACAGCTCGCCCGGGTTTTCCCGGTAATGGTTGAGGGCCTGTTCCAGGCGTTGCAGCAACAGCGTGCGGTTGGGCAAGCCGGTGAGCGAATCGTGCAGGGTTTCGTACTTGAGGCGGCGCTCGACGCGCTCGCGCTCGGCGATCTGCTCGCGCAGGTCGCGGTTGGCCAGGGCGAGCGCACGCGTACGCTCGGTTACACGGCGTTCCAGGCTGGCATACGCCTGCTTGAGGGATTCGGTGGTGTATTTGCGCTGCAAGGCGTTGGCGATGTGGTAGCTGACGAAGGTCAGCAGTTCCTGGTCGCGTGCGCTGTAGGTGTGCTCGGGCGAGTAGCTCTGCACCGCCAGCACGCCCATGGATTTCTCGTTCCAGATCAACGGCACGCCCAGCCAGTGCAGCGAGCGCGCGCCGCTGGTGGAGAGCACGTGGTCACGGTTGAGGCGGTCGATCTCGTCGCGGTCTGCCAGCAGGGCCTTGCCGTTGCGCAGCACGAATTCGGTCAGGCCGCGGCCCAGTTCGCGTGGCTCGCGCGAGCCGTCCAGTTCGTCCACGGAGTAAGGGAAGGTCAGCTTGTTCTGGTCTTCCGAGAGCAGCGCGATATAGAAGTTGCGCGCGTACAGCAGGCCGCCGATGACGCGATGCACGGCGGCGTAGAAATTTTCGATGCTGTCGGACGTGTTGGCCAGCTCGGCGATGCGGAACAGGGCGGCCTGCAGGCGCTCGCCGCGCTGGCGTTGCAACACCTGTTGACGCAGCACGCGGTTCGCCTCGCGCAAGGCGGCGGTACGCGTGGTGACGCGGCGTTCCAGTTCCTCGTGGGCCTGGCGACGCTCGAGTGCCGTCTGCACGTGCTGGGCGACATAGGTGAGCAGGTCGCGGTCGTTCTCCGTATAGCGCGTGTCGTCCCGGTAGCTCTGCACGACCAGCGCCCCGACCACGTCGTCGCCGCGTTTCATCGGCACGCCCAGCCAGTCGTCGCTGGGCGGCCCGATGGCCACGCGCCGGCTGGGCAGGCTTTTTTCCAGTTCGTTGCTGGCGCCCATCATGGAACGGCCGCTCATCAGCACGTGCCAGGTCAGCGAGTTCTCGATCGCGTCGATCAGCTGGATGCCCTCGGGATCGGGGATGTCGTCGTCCAGCGTGTCCACGAAATACGGAAAGCGCACCGTACGGTTCTGCGCGTCGTACAGGACGATGAAGAAATTTTCGGCGTACATGAGGCTGCTGACGATGCCGTGCAGCGCGCTCATCATGTCCTTCATGTTGTGCTCGGCGCCGGCCTGCTCGGCGATGGCGTAGAGCGCACGCTGCAGCCGCTCGGCAAGCGCCAGGCGCGAGATGGCTTCATAGAGGCTGGCGGTTTCGGCCAGCTGGCGCAGGCGTGCGGAGGCCAGGCGGCCCATCCAGGCGATGAGGTCGGTCCAGGCAGGCGCATCGTCGTCGACGGCGAAGTCGAGGCTGCGCCCGGTCTGCGGATCGGCGCCCAGTGCGATCACGGTGCCGGCGCGGGTCGGGGCATCGTCGGTCTGGCGCCAGAATACCCGGGCGTCCGGCAACAGGCAGCGCGCGAAGGATTCGCACTCGTCGCGGATGCCTTCAGGGTCCGCCGCCCGCAGCAGCCGTTCGACGGCATCGTGCAACGGCTCGACCTCCCCGAAACCGGGGGGCAATGTTGTCGGGCTATGGGATGGAGCTATGGTCATCGCCTGACATGGATTCCGGTCATGGTTGAGGTGAGTCTATATGCGTTAAGGCAGCCGTGCGATGGCCTCGCCCTGTGCCGAATCCGTTGCGCCCCACGCGTCCGGTCCCCCACTCGTCATAAACGGCAGCTAAGCTTTTTCCTGAACCCCAGCCTTCTCGGGGTGTTAGTAAAAAGTAAAACGGGGTATAGTTCCAATCGTCTTCGTCGGGCTGATGACGGGGGCACGGGGAGGCAACCATCAGCCGCTGACCACCAGACCTTTCATGCGCCGATCCGTACTCACCTTGCTACTGCTGATGCCGCTCGCCGCGGCAGGGCAGACCGCGTCGGTGGGCTCGGATGCCACGGCCACGCGTCTGCTGTCACAGCAGCCGGATGCCTATGCCCGGACCAACGCGGGTTCGCTGCCGCTGTGGCGCGCCCCCGACGGCCGGATGCTGGCTCTCCAGGCCGATGACCGCGCCGATCCGTCCAAGCCGCTGGCGTTGCACGCCGTGGATGCGGGTCCGTTTCTTGCCAGCGGCCTGCAGTACGACCTCGGCCCGCGCCTCCAGGCGCATGCCAGCGTGAGTGGGCAGGGCTGGGCGAACACCGCCGCGTCCTGTGCCACCGCCGCGTCCAGCAGCCTCGACAGCCGCTGTTACACGCCTGGGGCACCGCCGCGCATCGTCGGCAGCGAAGTCGGCGCCACGTTCCGCGGCACGGGCTACAGCGTTGGCCTCGGCGTCGGTTCCAGCCGGCCCACGGGCGGCGGCGCCGCGCTGCCGCGTGTCCTGCCGGGTCTGGCGACGGCCTCGGGCCTGCCGGTCAATGCCTTGTCCTCCAGCACCGAACTCAACGCGCATGGCCGGGTCGACCTGGGCGCGCGCAGCGGCATCGACCTGGGCGCCAGTGTCGGTCGCATCCGGCTCCTGCCCGGTAACCTGCTGGGGATCGGTTCGGTCGACCAGAAGGCCCTGAGCTTCGGCGTCGACCGCGGCCCCATCTCCGGTGCGATCACCGGCCGCACCATGCAGCCGGAAGCCAACATCGTGAATGGCCTCAACCCGGACCGCCGCTGGAGCGCTGTCGACCTCGGCGTGACCTTCCGGCTGCCCTGGCGTGGCGAGCTGTCGGTCGGCGCACAGAACGTCTGGTCGTCCGGCAATGCCCCCACAGTGCCCGCCGGGCCCGAGCCCGACCAGTCCCGAACACCCTACGTCCAATACCACCAGGACCTCTGAAAAACCCGCCCGGAGAGGCGGGTTTTTCGTTTACACATGTTGATTTGCGCATGCATGCGTTATCCGCGCATACGTGTGTAGGAGCGCACGATGTGCTCGACATCTCTTCGCGATGATGTTTTTGTGTGCCGTGTGCCGTGTGCCGTGTGCCGTGTGCCGTGTGCGGTGGGGCAAGAGCCGGCGGGTAGCCCCCTCGGGGCCACGCCTGCGGCGACCCGCTAAGGAAGGGCCGCTGGCGCGGCCGTATATCATTTCCCCTACGGGGCGGGTCGGGCTTCGACCGGGGGTTTCCGATTC